>Ga0114932_10001703_pt1 | contig 24557 bp, 15 predicted proteins | sample 2SBtaG_2_FD_87286 | JGI IMG/M metagenome (GOLD analysis project Ga0114932, IMG submission 87286) | Deep subsurface microbial communities from Kolumbo volcano to uncover new lineages of life (NeLLi) - 2SBTROV12_ACTIVE470 metaG | ecosystem: Environmental > Aquatic > Marine > Volcanic ...
CTGCACGGCACGCTGGGCGGCGCAGAGCGCGACCTGGCTGCGTTGTGCGCCAGCGTCCTGGAGTGGCTGGACCAGATCTCCTGACGGTGAGGGGGGCCTGGCCCGGCTTGCGAGCCGCGAGCGGTTGTGCGCCTCGAGAATCTGGGGCCAGGATAGGAGAACGCCATGTCGAGCCCCCTCGACCAGGCCCCGCCCGACCACGACGAGCTCCTCGACGGTCTCGCCTCCGGCCTGCTCCCCGAGCAGGTCCCGGACTGGCCTCGCGCGGCGTCGCTGCTGCCGATCTTCGGCCTCGCCCGGAGCCTCTTCTCCCGGAGCCCCGCGGACACGGCGCTGAAGCTCATCGTCCTGCTCGCCCTGGCCAAGGTCGAAGGCCGCTTCTCCCGCGAGCGCATCCGGACCCTCGTGCCGCACCTGGCCGAGGACCGGCTGGAGGCCGTGGTCACCTCGCTCTACGGCGGCGGCTGGCTCGAGCTCCGGGCCTCGGACAACACCTACCGCCTCCGGCCGCTGGCGCTCTACACGCTCTCGGTCCTGCTGGCGGCGGACTTCGAGGGCCAGTCCAACGCCAACCTGCTGATCCGAGCCGTGGAGGCCGTGGCCTTCGGCGACCGCGTCGACCAGGGCACCACGGGGCACCTGCTGGCCGTGCTGCTGGGCGAGCTCGAGACCCAGGCAGAGCAGGCGCGGGAGGTGCTCGGGCGCGGCACGCCGCGTCAGCTGATCCGCTTCTCCCGCCACGAGGTCGGCGAGCAGATCCGCTACGTCACCCAGGTCCTGTCCACCATCGAAGAGCGGATGGACGCCAGCTCGGAGCACTTCTCCCGGCTTGTCCGCATCCACGAGTCCCTGCAACAGATCCTGCGGGCCCACGAGGGGCTGTCCCGGCGCCTGGCGGAGTGGAGCCTGAAGCGGCTGGAGACCTCGGACGCGGGCTACAGCCTGGCCGCCCTCTGCGACGCCGTGCTCGGCGCGTCCGACGACGAGCTCGTCCAGGTGGTCGCCGACGGCACCGTGCGGGCGCCCGCGCCGTCGGTGTGCCTGGTGACCGAGCGGCTCCTCACGCGCCACCGCACCGCCCGCCCGACGATGGCCAAGGAGAAGGCCGCATTCGTCTACGAGCCCCCGCCTCTGCCGGACGTCGGCGAGCTCGCCCTCGAGGACATCGACCCGGTGGCCCGGGTGGCCGCGCTGCTCGCCTCGCTGCTGGAGCAGGGCGCCGACGACACCACGCTGACCCGGGCGGTGCTGTCCTCCGCCGACGACTTCGCCGACGCGGTGTACCAGCTCACGCTGCTGGCCCGGCTGGAGGGCCGCTCGACCGCCGAGGGCGTCGAGCTCGCGCCCGGCGTGGTGGTGCGGCTGTCGGGGCAGACCGTCGCCGCCCGAGACCTGGTCGGGATGGACCGGGAGGAGGCCCTGCAGACCCTGACTCGGCTCGGGGTGCTCGTCGATGTGCCCGGGCGCGGCCTCCACTCGACGCTGCGGGTGCAGCGATGAGCGGTCGCGCGGCTGAGCTGGCCAACGTGCTCCTGCGCCTGGGTGTGCTCGACCGCGACGACCCCGAGCAGGCGGCCCTCCGCGAGGAGCTCTTCGGCGACGACGCGCTCTACGAGGACGTGTCCCGCCGCCTCCGCGCCGTCGGCTACGAGCTGGTGCAGATGCTGGGCCACGTGGGCGTGCGGCTGGAGCGGTCCGCGGCGGTGGAGCCCCTGGTCACCGCGCGGAACAACCTCGGGCTCGACGCCCGGCATGTCCGACTCCTCGTCTACCTCTGGGTGCAGCTGCTCTACCGCCACCTCAAGGCGGCGCTGCGGGAGGAGGACGACGAGCCGCGAGGACGAACCCAGACCCTCCTCGGCCTGGAGGAGCCCGACAACCACGACGACGAGCCCACGCTCCCCCGGGCGGAGCTGATCGCGGAGTTCGGTGAGTTCCTGTCCAAGACGGCCCTCAAGGGAGCGCTGACCACCTTGAAGAAGCAGCGCTTCGTGATCGAGGAGCGCGGGGTGCTCCGGGCCGGGCCGGCGATGTACGTGCTCATCGACCACGAGCGCATGGAGGAGCACGTGGTGGGCCTCGCTCGCCGCGGCGCCCTCGCGCTGCCCGAGGAGCCCTGATGCGCCTCACCCGCGTCGAGCTCTTCAACTGGGACATCCAGGCCAACCAGTCAGTGGTCCTGGAGGACGGCGTCAACCTGCTCACGGGCGAGAACGGCTCGGGCAAGACCAGCATCCTGGACGCCATCAAGGTCGCCCTCGGAGCCACCCGGCTGGGCACCGACCGGAGCTACGAGATCTACCTCCGCCGGCGCAGCGCTCCGTTCGCGATGGTGCGCCTGGTCGCCGAGAACCACCTCGATCCGGAGACACGCCGGCGCCCCTTCGACGCGCTCGGCGGTTTCCATCTGGATCAGGTCACCCTCGCCGTCGTCTTCGAGGCCGGCGACGAGGGCTACGCGCCGCGCTGGTACCTGGTCGACGGGGACGTCTCGCCTCTGGCCACCGGGGTCGACGCACGGCCCTTTGTGCGCAAGCGGGACTACCTGGATCGTCTCGACAAGCTCGGCATGGGCGGCAGCTTCCGGCGGCTGCTGTGCACGCCCCAGGGGGAGATCGCCTCCCTGTGCGGCCTTCGCCCGAGCGAGCTCTTCGACCTGCTCTACGACTTCATCGGCGGTCGTCAGGTGCTCGAGGACTGGCAGGCGCTGCGGACCCAGTTCGACCGGGAGCGGCGCGCCCGGGACGTGCGGGCGGGGGTGCTCCGGGAGCGTGAGTCCGAGCTCGAGCGGCTGCGGGAGCGCCTCAAGCACCACCAGCGTTACCGCAAGCACCGGGACCGGGTCCGGCACTTCGAGCAGGCCCTGCCGTGGGCCCGGGCGCGGGACGCCGAGCGTCGGCTCGCCGAGCTCGAGGCGCGGGCTTCGGAGCTGGTGCAGACCGCCACCGCCGCGGGAGCCGCCTGCGAGGCGGCCGAGGAACAGGTCGCGAGCCTCCAGGACCAGGACGGGGCGCTCGCAAAGCGCCAGCGGGACCTGCGTGAGCGTGAGCGGCTTCGGCTGGCCGACGAACACACGCTCCAGGACGAGCACGTCCGGGTTCAGGCCAGCTGGCTCGAGCTCGATCGCCTGCGGGAGCGGACCGCAGACCTGCCCATCCGTGACCTGGGCGTCTTGGAGGCGGACCAGCGCGAGCTCCTGGAGGAACGGGCGCGACTCCGCCTCGCCGAGACGCAGCTCCAGGCTCGCCTCGGGTCGCTCGCAGGGGAGCTCGAACGGCTCGACGAAGGCCTGCTCACGCCGCCCGATGGCGTCGACGCCTTCCGAGCCGTGCTCCGGCTGGCTGAGGTGCCCCACCAGCTGCTGATGGACCTGTTGGAGCCGACCGTCCAGGACCACCACACCCGTCGCGCCCTCGAGAGCTACCTGGGCGACCTCCGCTTCGCCGTGGCCGTGCCCGACCTCGCGAGCTTTCGCCGCGCGGTGGCGCTGGCCCGGGAGCATCGCTTCCCCTTCCATGTGCTCGCGCCGGACGTGCGCTCGAACCCGCCTCGGGAGGGAGACCACCCCTTCCTGGCGGCGGTGGAGGTGCGAGAGCCGCGCTACCGAGGCCTGGTCCGGCGGGTCTTGCGGCACGTCGCCTGGCTCGAGGGCGAGGTGGAGGAAACGTTCAGGGCCCGCGGCGCCCGGGTGGACCGGCAGGGCTACGTGCTCGACCGCACCGGAGGCCGTCACCAGGGGGTCGACGACTGGTACCTGGGCCGCGAAGCGCTGGTGCGGCGCCGCCACGCCATCGAAGAGGAGGTCGCGTCGCTCCAGCAGGAGCGCGAGGTCCTCCACCAGCAAGACCGGACTGCCGGCAGACGTCAGGACGTCCTGGCTCGTGAGATCCAGGATGAGCGCGACCGCCGGGACTGGCTGTCCCGGGCCGAGGATCACGCCCACCTGCACAGCCGCCTCACAGATCTCGGGGCGCGGATCGACGACCTGAGGCAGCTCGCCGAGGCGCTGCGCCGTGAAGGCGAGTACCTGGCGCAGAGGCGGCGCCACGTGGGCACCGAGCTGGGTGCGGGCAGGACGAAGGCCGACGAGCATCGAGGGGCGCAGCGGGCGGCGCTCGACGAGCTCCAGGGGCTCTCCGTCCAGCGGGCAGCGGCGAGCGAAGCGCTGTCAGACACCCGCGGGGAGCTCCCTCCCGGAGAGGACACCCCGCCAGATGACTTGAGCGAGTTGGCAAGGTCTCCACCCTCCAGGCTCACTGGAGACCTGGACCGGGAGCGCCGGGACCTGGCCGACTTCTCCGAGGTCGACCGGGACGAGAACCTGCCGGGCAACGTGCGCACGCTGGAGCGCCAGGTCGAGGACGTCCGGGGCGAGCTCGCCCGCCTGGACGGACAGCTGGACCAGGCCCGCCTGCAGGCCGAGCGGGCGCACGACCAGTACAAGACCGTCACCCGCCGGATGTTCCGTGGCTACTTCGGGCAGCTCCGGACTAGCGGCGCCCGGCTGGGCCTCGCCCTGGAGGGCCGTCTCCGGCCACGGGACGACGGGCGGTTCGAGGTGGAGCTCCACGTGGGGGTCGGTGACAAGGCGCCCGTGGCCTACAGCTCGCCTGACCTGTCAGGCGGTCAGAAGGCCGCGCTCTCCATCCTGATGGGCATGACGACGCTCCAGCTCCACCACGGCGACGACGCCGCTGGGTTCTTCCTGGTCGACGAGCCCTTCAGCGCGTCGGACACCTACAAGATCCAGGAGCTGGGCAGCTTCCTGGCCCGCACGGGTGCCCAGTACATCGTCAGCATGCCGACCACCTCCGACCTGCAGCGCTGCGGTGCCTGGCTACAGGCGGTGATGACCTGTACGCAGACGCGCGGAGGCATCGACGAGCGGGGAGAGCTCCGCGTCGCCCCGCCGGTGAAGTGCAGCTACGTCGTGCACAATGGCGGCTGAGGGCTGGTCGCAGCAGGGCGTTCCGCGCCCGCTCGAGGGGGCCGAAGTCGGGCTGACGCCGCGGGACCTCGACCTGGTCCGTCGCCTGGCGAAGCGCCTGATCTCCCTGCGGCCGATGCGATGGCGCTCGTTGGCGGGTCTCGCGCCCAAGGGCTCGGACCTGGTGGACGTGGAGCGCGTGGTGCAGGTGCTCCTGGCGCGGGGCTGGGTGACGGTCCGCCATCGTCGGGATCGGCGGGGAGAGCTCCAGCCCGCTCAGCTTCGCTTGCGCGACGACGCCATCGAGCTGGCCTCCGGGCTGCTCGAGGTGGAGTCCCCCGACGCCCGGTCGGCCAAGGTGCGGGCGCTGCTGGAGGCCCTGCAGGAGCGCGCCCACGGTGCTCCGCCCGTGCCGGAGCGTGTGCTGGTCCGGCAGGTCTTCGGCGCCACCAAGGCGGTCCGGGTGCGCAGCTACCGCGCGGAGCTGGAGTCCGCGCTGGGCATCCGCCTCGAGGAGCTGGTGCGCTTCCACGTGGACTCGGTGCTGACGGCCGGGCCGGTGCGCTACCGCTTCGACGGCGTGCCGATGGACCTGCGCGGAAGCGCGCCCTGGATGGCCGTCACCGAGCCCGTCGTGGGTGGCCTGACGGGCCTCGAGCTGGACGGCGTGGACGAGGTGGTCTGCGTGGAGAACCAGACGCCCTTCGAGTCCTTGCTCTACGAGGGGCTCGCCGAGCGGGCGGTCGTGGTGTTCACTTCGGGGTTCCTGGGCACGGTGGAGCGAGGCTGGCTGACGCACCTGGTCCGCGCTGGCGTGCGGCGGGTGCGGCACTGGGGTGACCTGGATCCCTGGGGCCTGGACATCTACCGGGACCTGCGTGCTCATGTGCTGGCGTTGGATCCGTCGGTCGAGGTGGCGGCTTGGCGAATGGAGCCGGAGCTGCTCGAGCGGCCAGAGACGGTGAAGCTGACCAGCGAGGACTGGGTGCGGTTGCATCGGTATCTGGGGGATGAGGGGGTGCCGCTGCGGGAGGTGGGGGTGGAGATGAGGCGGCTGGGGGTGAAGTTGGAGCAGGAGGTGTTGCTCTGACCGGGGGGAAGGGCCTCCCCTCGATCGCGTCGCTGGGCATAGGGCTTTGGCGAAGCGGCTCATCGAAGGCTGGTACAACCCGCGTCGACGGCACTCTGGTATCGACTTCAATGCCGACTACACAGTCATGGGTCGAGGTCAGCCGTAGTACCCGGGGGGGGGCGCCGATCTCCCCAGCTCACCCCCCTGACTCGAGGAGTCTCTCCGCCCCCTCCACATCCAACAAGAACCCGCCCACCACCTCCCGCTGCGCCCACTCCGGCAGCAGGTCCTGGAATTTGCTCAGCCGGTACTGCGGCAGCCCATCCCGGACCTCCCGCCACAGCGCCTCGTCCGCCCAGACCTCCCCGACCCGCAGCCGAGCGATGGCCTCGCTCACCTCGGCCCGACCATCGGCCTGCCGCACCGCGACGCCGAAGTTGTCCGCGACGACCTTCCAGTCCCCGCCGACCGCCAGCAGCGCCGCCTTCAGCGTGCTGTTGATGCGGCCGCCGGCAAAGGTCCACCAGCGCCACTCGCCCTCCCCCTCCGCGAGCACTCCGCGCTCCTGGTTGGCGATGCCCTCGAACTCCTGCCGCACGTCCCCCAGCACCCTCGCCGCGCTCTCGTGCAGATACGGTGGCACCTGATCCGAGGCCAGGACCCGGCGCATCGCCTGGCAGAGCTCCAGAGACAGAAACTGCGGCACCCAGCCCCCCCAGGTCGGCCGCCGCCCGCGGGGGGCGGCCTCGACCCTTACCTCGCGGTCTGAGTGGTCCAGCCTGAGCACGCGCCAGGCCCGGCCTCCCAGCAAGAAGGTGCTCGCTCGCTCGACCAGCCGGTCGACAAAGGACTGGGACAGCGAGCCGATGGGCCGGTCGCCCGCCCCCACGACCTTGTAGGCCGCGGGGCTCTCGAACACCGCATAGAGCGACATGAAGTTCCGGCGCCCGAACCTCTGCTCGGCCACCGGCCCAAGGGCCAGGCGCCCGGAGACATCCACGAGCCCCCCGGTCTCCAGTAAGTGCTGGAGCAGGCGCTCGAATTCCGGCTGCGAGATGCCCGAGAAGTCCGGAACCCGTGAGACGTGCCGCCACGCCTCTGAGGCCTCGATCCCTCCCTCGGCCAGCGCCATCGCCAAGAGCTGGTGCACCACGACCGGCCAGCAGCGGTCCAGCACCGGCACGTCCTCGACCCAGCGCTCCCGCGCCAGCTCGATCAGCGCCGCCGCCTGGAGCACAGCCTCGGAACCGTCACAGAAGAAGGTCGTGTTGGCCACAGTCCCAGGGCGCCGGCCGGTCCTGCCCATGCGCTGCAGGAAGCTGCCCACGGTGTCCGGCGCCTGGTGCTGGAGCACTCGGTCCAGATCTCCCACGTCGATGCCAAGTTCGAGCGTCGAGGTGCAGACGATGCAGGCCTGAGAGCCGGCGTGAAACTGCTCTTCGGCCAGCTGGCGCTCCTCGAGGGACACCGAGCTGTGGTGCACGTGCACCATCACCCCGGCCCTACGGATGGCCTCGGCCACGGACTCCGTGGTGGCCCGGCTCTGGCAGAAGAACAGGCTCTTGCCACCCCGGGCCATGCGTGCGGCATCCCGGGCCAGGAGCTCGGGCTCGTCCCGATGGACGACGAGCAGTTCCCTGCCCGCCGGAGGCGCGGGAGGGTTGACCACGACCCGGGGACGCTCGCTGCTGCCGCTCAGCCAGCCGAGGATGGCCTCGGGGTTGCCCACGGTCGCCGACAGGCCCACGCGCTGGACGTCGTGGCGCGAACGGTCGGCCAGCCGCTCGAGCACGGAGAGGAAGTGGGCGCCCCGGTCGGTGCCAGCCAGGGCGTGGACCTCGTCGACGATGACCGTTCTCAGGTCCCCGAACAAGGTGCGGTCGTTCACCCTGGGCGAAACGAGCATGACCTCCAGGGACTCCGGCGTGGTCATCAACACAGTGGCCGGCTCCCGCAGAAAGCGATTGCGGGCCGAGGTCGGCGTGTCCCCGTGCCAGACGAAGCGCTCCAGCCCCACCATGCGCGTCAGCACCGCGAGCCGGTGGGCCTGGTTGTTCAGCAGGGCCTTGAGCGGCGCGATGTAGAGCACCCCGAGGCCCTCGGGCTCGTCGTGGAGGAGCTGGGACAGGGTCGGGAAGAAGCTCGCCTCGGTCTTGCCGCCGGCCGTGGGCGCCAGCACGACGGCGTTGTGACCGTCCAGGAGCGCCTCGGTGGCCTCCTGCTGGACGGGACGCAGGCTCGTCCACCCCAGGCGGGCGACGATGGCCTCCTGGAGCCGGGGATGCAGGCGGGCGAAGGCGGACACGCGCTACCAGACGTCGAGGGTCGGCACCAGCTCGTCTCCATCGTCCTGGCCATCGACGAGCGGGGGCTGCCCCAGGTGCGCTGCCCGCTCGACAGGGTTCAGATCCTGCTCGTCAGGCGAGAAGTCGTAGCTCTGCATGGGGTCGAACTCGGGCTCCTGGTCCACCAGGTCGAGCACGGTCACGAACTCTCGCAGGAACTGCCGTGGCACCACCTTCAGATCACCGCCGAAGCCCGACGTGACCTGGTCCACGAGCCGGCCGATGAACTCCCGAGTGACCTTGGCGTCCAGGATGTCCCGGTCCTGGGCCGGGAAGAGCTTGTGCAGCTTCCAGGCCACGTCGCGCAGCCGCGTGTCGTCGAAGGGACGCAGGGTGAGCTGGGGCTGCCGCACGCTGGCGTACCCACCGCGCTCGATGAACTTGATGCGGTCGTGCAATGGCGGGAGGCCCTTGACCCCTCGCTGGCTGTCGAAGAAGTCCGGCGTGCCCGTGAAGACCCAGAGCAGTCCAGGGAAGGCGCCGGCCCCGTCCGCGATCTGGCGCAGGCCGTTGAGGGACTTGTGCCGGGTGTCCTTGCGGGAGCGCAGGATCGTCTCCGCTTCGTCCACGACGATGACGAGGCCCGCGTAGCCTGCGGCCTTGATGATCTCGACGACCCCTCTCAGGTACGACAGCGCATCCCGCGAGGTCACGTCGCCCTTCACCCCCGCGCGCTTCCGGGCACTGGCGGCCACGTTGCGGCTCCCGCCGAGCCAGCTCATCAGCGCCCCGGCCTCGGCGAAGTCCCCCTCCTGCTTGGCCGCGAAGACCGCCTGGACCACCCGCACGAAGTCCCCGGGGGCCTTGCCCTGGGTCTTGGCCTGGAGCTCCTCGCTCAGCTTCTCGGCCACCCGCACGTCGAAGTCCGGCCCGTCCTCGTCCGCTCCCGTGGCGATGAGTGCCTCTTCGACGTCACCGATCCAGCGGTCCAGGATGTCGCCCAGGGCCCCACGCGCGCAGGACCGGGTGCCGAGCTCGGCGACCACCTTGGCGTAGAGCTCCTCGAAGCGGTGGAAGCGCGTGTCATTGTCGGAGACGACCACGAAGCTCGTGGCGAAACCGCGCTCCCGGGCTTCGAGCATGAGCAGGCGAGCAGCAAAGGTCTTGCCGCAGCCGTAGCCACCCCGCAGGAACTTGATGCTCCCCTCACCGGCCGCGACCAGGTCGAGCTGACGTCCGAGCTCCTCGCGCTGGCGGTCGATGCCCACTGCGAAGGCGTGCAGCCCCCGCTCGGGCACCAGGCCCTTGCGCAGGTGCTCGAACACGTGGTCCACGTCACGTCGGGTCAGCTCCGTCATGGCTCCTCTCTGCGGTAGCGCTTGGTGCCCTGGGCGGTGATCTCGACCCGGATCTGGATGCCCAGGACCTCGGCGTATTCGTCCACCCGGCGCGCGAAGCGACGGGCGGCCCGGCCCAGCAGGTCCTGGAGCTCGCGCTCGTTGAGGGCCCGCCCCTCCAGCAACAGGCCGAAGACGGGCCGGACCTCTGCGGGCAGGGCGGTCAGGTCCGGCCCGGCCGGACGGGTGGGCGCTGCCGGCTCGCTCTGGAGCCCCAGCAGCGGCCGTACGCCGAAGAGCCCCTCGACGTCCTGGGCGCGGACGTCGGCGGCCCCCGCCCGGTGGACCAGCCGCACCCGGCCTGGGCGGAGGGTTCGGCCGAGCAAGTGGAAGAACACCTCGAAGGGCTCGCCCGGCCGCACCAGGAACCCGTCGCCTCGGCGCTCCCCCCCTCTGCGGACCTGGACCAGGTCGGCCCGCAGCCCCTCCCCGACAGGCTCGAGGTGCAGGAGCACCGACGTGCTGCCCCCGAACCCGAGGGTCGGAGCGTCTCCCTGCTCCAGCACGCCCTCGAGACAGCAGAGGTCTCCCAGACCCTCGCCTGCCCGAGCCCGGATCCGGTACTTGAGGGTGGTGCGGCCCGGAGGGGCTCGGTGCTCCACGATGAGCACCGGGATCACGCGCTCCTGCAGGCTGTTGCCGCCGTGCACGAAGTCCGTGGGGGTTCCGCCGGTGTCGAAGGTGCGGATGTCTCGGGGCAGGTGGAGCCAGATCCCTTCGGCCCCGGCATAGCCCAGGCTGGAGAGCGCGACCTGCTGGAGCCCCGGCTCGGCCAGCCGGTCGCGTCGGAGCACGTGGCGCCGGCTCGGGTCGATCGAACGACCGAAGGCCTGGGGCTGGACGCGATCGTCCAGCAGCAGGAAACCGTGGTCGGCCGTGAACACGAAGCGGCGCACGCCCACGTCACGGAGCTTCCGCCAGGCGGCCTGGAGGTTGGCCAGGGCCCGCTCGTAGACCTGAAGCCCGTGACCGGTCTCTCCGGCCTTGTCGATCTCCAGCGACGTGACCAGCAGCATCGACGCACCTCGGAGGGTCTGGGCCAGGCTCTGGGGCTCCCGATCCAGCAGCTCCTGGAGGGAGATGCGCGGGCAGGTGCGTCCCCCCACCCGCTCGGCCATCGCCCGCCGCCGGTCGTCTGGCGAACGCACGGTGAAGTCCCCGGCGCGGAAGCCCTCCAGGTGACGCTTGCCCACCACGGGCTCCAGGACACCGTCTCGTGAGACCGGGGCGAGCGCGTTCATGCCCACCGACGTCTCGGTCGGCAGCTCGGCCAGCCGGGCCTCGAGCCGCACCGTGGTGGCCCGCTCGCCCTCGAAGGCCCGGTGCAGGTCCGCGCCCAGCTCGAACCGCAACGCGTCGACCAGGAAGAAGGCAACGGGGTGGTCGGGTTCGGCCCAGGGCCGGACCCGGTCGTCGAAGAGCGTGCGCTGCTGCAGCTCGGGCGGCGGCAAGAAGCCCTCGGCCTGGCAGAGCGCGGCGAAGTCCTCGGCCCAGGTGCGCGCCCACTCTCGCCAAGCATCCCGCCCCGCGGCCAGACAGGCCCGCAGCTCGGCGCTCCGGGGGAGCCGCGCCAGGTCGTGGCGCAGGGTCAAGACCTCCTGCTCGAGCTTCCGGTGGGCCTGGTCGACCTGCCAGCCCGCCCCGTCTCCGGCGTAGCGGGCCACCGCGTCGGCCAGGTTCCGGGCGGTCCCGAGCCCGGGACCCGCCGCCTCCAGGGTCTGTCCCAGGCTCGCCAGACGGCCCACGAGTCGCCACGCCCCGGTGCGATCCGGCTCCACCGTGAGCCAGAACCCGCCCTGGAGCCGGTCGCGGGCCCAGGCCAGTGCCTGGTCCCAGCGCTCCTCGTCCAAGGCCTGCAGTGCACCCTCGAGCATACGGTCGGCCTCCAGCCGGAAGCTGTCCCTGGCGCCCAGCTGATCCGGTCGACCGGCCTGGATCTCCTCCGCCACCACGTCCTCGACCGCCAACGCGACCCCACGCAGCAGATCCGCGTGGCGTTTCCGGAGCTCGGCGCAGAGCGCGACGCACTCCTGGACCACCGAGCCGGGTAGCTCAGCGACGGGTCCCAGCAGCAAGGTGGTCGTGGGACGCGTCAGGTCGTGCACGAGCTCCACCGCCAGACACCAGCCGACGACGACCTCTCGCACCCGGTGTGGTCCGGGTCTGTCCCCCAACTCCAGGGCCTGGCGCCACTCCGGGGTCAGGCCGACGCGGCGTGCGAGGTGGTCCCAGAACGTTGCCAGCTCGTCGTGCAGGGCCTGGACCAGGCGCCCGTCCGGGTGTCCCAGCTCGGTGACCACACCCGCCAGGCCCAGCCCCCCGAGGAAGTCCGACAGGTCCCCCGAAGCGGACTGGACCTCTCGGTGCAGCCAGCGGTCCGCATCCTCGAGGGTCGACAGCCCCTCGGCCAGCGCCTCCTGGAGGGCGCTCGGGGCCACGCGCCCCGCTGCGGCCTCTGCGACCAGCGTCTCCAGCCGGATCCGGTACCGACGGCCGGCCAGGTACAGCTCCAGCAGGGGGCTGCCCTTGACGTCGTCTTCCGTGAAGCCCGGCAGGTGAAGCAGCAGCGGTGGCGGGTTCGTGCCACCCGTGTGGGGAGCTGCCTGGCGCAGGACGTCCAGGTGACTGCCGCGCCAAGCCAGGACGTGGAACGGCAGGCCGTCCGTGACCTGACGCTCCTGGAGCCGGTCCACGAAGGCCGTGAACTCCGCATGGCGGTCGAGCCAGACCACGATGCCGTGGCGGTGGGCCTCGGCGTGGAGCGTCTCGGTCAGTGCGTCGGAGACGGGGTGAGGCGTCACGTCCTGCTCACGGTGTGCGTCGGTACCCTACTCCTTGGAGACTCCGAATGCCCGACCACTGGATCCTTCAGGCCACCCCGGATCGCTACAACATCGACGGCCAGCTCAGCCTCGCGCCGGACCGCACGTTCTGGACCCTCCGGCAACACGCCACCGACGTGCAGCCCGGCGACGTGGCCTGGCTGTGGCGGGCTTCGGGGCGGCGCGGGCGCACCGCCGGGCTGCTGGCCCAGGGCGTGGTGCAGCAGCCTGCCGACGATGTCTCGGTGATCGACGACTTCAGCCTCGACGCCCACGATGCGCATCCAGGCCCGGTCATCGCCATCATCTTGGAGGGGGTCCTGCCCCCTGGGGAGACCCTGAGCCGAGAGGCCCTGCGCCAGGTCCCGGGTCTGCAGGATCTGGCTGTCATCGTGCGGCCCCAGGGCACCGTGTTCCCGGTCACCGCGCCACAGGCGGCGTGCCTGGAGGCCCAATTCGCCCAGTGCCTGGCCGCACAGACCGATCCGCCCGCCGCGGACCCCAGCCTCCAGCTGGACTGGACCTCGCTGCGGACGTGGGCGACCCGGTGCTTCCGCTCCCCAGACTTCTGGCGACACCTGGACAAGGAGCTTGCCCGCCGGCGCGAAGCGCTCCCCGAGATGTCAGACCTGGTGGGCCGCTTCCTGGACGGCACTCTCGACGTGGAGGCCTTTCGGGAGGAGTTCGACCGGCGCACGCGCAGCGGGGCCTGGGCGGCGTTCGGCTTCGGCGGCATGTCCGGCGGCATGGCGCTGAACAAGATGGTCAAGCACCTGCCGGACCTCGGCGCCCTGGAGCATGCCCTGCGGGCCGCGTCTCGAGCCCCGGGCGACCCGGCGGGCGCGGTCGCCCAGATCGACGCCTTGGAGGCCCTGCTGGAGCAGGCGATCGGCGCGGGCCAGGTCACGCGATTCCAGCTCCAGCCCGAGCGTCTGCCCTTCCTGCTGAGTGCGATCTGGCACGTCCAGGAGCCGGACCGCTGGCCCGTGCGCTTCGACACGGTGCGCCAGGCGCTGAAGCGCTGCGGCCTTGTCCTGGAAGGCACGATGTCCGCCCGCTACGTCCACCTCCGGGCCGGAGAGCGGGCGGCCCGGGCCGAGCTGGGGCTCCCAGCCGAAGTGCTCGACCTGATCTGTGCGTTCACCGGTCCGCTGGGCGACGAGCCACAGCCACCGGAGCCGGCCAGAGAACCCCGGACCTGGGCCATCGGCGTCGGACACGCGGATCACGACGAGTTCTGGACCTGGTTCCAGCAGGGCAGCGTCATCGCCATGGGCGGCGGCATCGGCGACCTGTCGGACTACCCGGACCGCGACGCCATGCACGCGGCGCTGAAGCCCCTGGCCCACACGTCGGACAATCCCTCGCGAGACGCCCTGGCCTGCTGGCAGTTCCGGGACGAGGTCCGGCCCGGTGACCGCGTCATCGCCCGCCACGGGCGCTCTCTCGTCCTGGGCGTCGGCCAGATCGACGGCCGCTACCGCCACGAGCCGGAGTCGCCCTACGAGAACGTGCGCGACGTGACCTGGCGCTGGACCGGGCGGCTGGAGCTGCCCGGCAAGCCGCTGGCCATCCAGACCCTGGTGGACGTCACCGGTCGCACGGACCTGTTGGCCGGCATCGAAGCGGAGCTGGCAGCCACCGAAGGCGGGGCGGCCCCGCCCGTCGCCTCCTACACCCTCGAACAGGCCTTGAAGGACCTCTTCCTGGATCGGAGCGAGGTGGAAGCGCACCTGGCCCGCCTGCGCAGGCGACACAACCTGGTCCTCCAGGGTCCTCCCGGCACGGGCAAGACCTTTGTGGCGGCGCGGCTGGCGCGGCTCATGACCGGCGAGGCCTCGGACACCCGGGTGTGCAGGGTCCAGTTCCACCAGTCCTACACCTACGAGCACTTCGTGCAGGGCTTCCAGGCCACACCCGCTGGGGGCTTCCGCCTGGTGGACGGCCCCTTCAAGCGCTTGTGCGACACCGCCCGCGAAGACGCCGAGCGGGACTACGTGGTCCTGATCGACGAGATCAACCGAGGCAACCTGGGGCGCATCTTCGGGGAGCTGCTGCTCCTCATCGAGGGGGACAAGCGCTCGCCGGACTGGGCGGTCGAGCTAGCCTACAGCCAGGAGCGCTTCTGGGTCCCGCCGAACGTCTACCTGGTCGGCACGATGAACACCGCCGACCGCTCGCTGGCCCTGGTCGACTACGCGCTGCGGCGGCGCTTCGCCTTCACCTGGATCGCCCCCGCGTGGTCCAGGACCCAGCTTCGGGCCCACCTGGAGGCCCAGGTCGGCGTGCCCGCCTTCGTGGCCCGCATGGTCACGGCCATGGCCCAGCTCAACCAGCTCATCGGCGGCGACGACGACCTGGGCGTCGGCTTCAAGATCGGGCACAGCTGGTTCTGTCAGGGACCGCGGGACGGGCTGTCGCCCTCGGCCTGGTGGGCGGACATCGTGGAGACCGAGCTGGAGCCCCTGCTCGCCGAGTACTGGTTCGACCGCCCGGACACCCTCGACGCGGCCCTGGCTCTGCTTCGCTGGGACGGCGAGTGAAGGTCTCCCCCCGCAACCTCTACGCTCTGCTGTGCTACGCCCTGGACGTGCTGGATCGCCAGGACTCGGTGCAGGTGGGAGTGGCCCAGGCCAGTGCGCCTGCGGACCTGATGGTCCAGGTGCTGGTGCGGGAGGTGGACCGGCTGCTCAAGCGGGGACTGGCCCGCGAGTATGTCGAAAAGGTGGAGAGGCTCCGGCGCCCCCGAGGACGGATCGGGGTGAGCGAGACCGTGTCCCAGGGCCTGCTCGCTCAGCGCCGGCAGCACTGCACCTTCGAGGAGCTCACGCCCGCGACCCAGGTGAACGGGCTGCTCAAGGGCAGCCTGGAGCGGGCCTTGCGGCTCGAGGGACTCCAGGAGGCCTCCCGCCGGGGCCTGCGCAGGACCTTGCGCCGCCTCCCTCCCTTGCCGGCGGTCCACCCCACGGAGCAGGCCTTCCGGGCCGTTCGGCTGGGGCGACACACCGCGAGCTACCGCCTGGCCCTCGGCGTCGCCCGGCTGCTGGCGTCCTGCTGCCTCCCTCAGCGGGGTGGCGAGGGTCTGGTCTTCGACGACTTCACCCAGGACGAGCACCGGATGGGGCATCTCTTCCAGACCTTCGTGCGCCGCTTCCTAGCGCGGGAGCAGCGGGACTGGGCCGTGTCTGCCCCGACCCTGGCCTTCCTCGCCCAGGGGAGCGCAGCCGACCGCGCCTGGCTTCCCCGCCTGGAGACCGACATCACGCTCACCGGCCGTCGTCCGGAGCTGGGCGCCTGGATCCTGGAGCTGAAGTGCGTGAAGCACACGGTCCAGGGCCGGCACGGCAAACAACGGTTGCGCAGCGAGCACCTGTACCAGCTGCTGAGCTACCTGGAGACCCGCGCCCGCACGGTCGGCCGCGCACGAGGTGGCGTGCTGCTCTACGCCGAGAGCACCACCGGGCCCATGCGGCACGACCTGGTCGTCAACGGGCACCGGTTGCTGGTGCGGACGGTTCCGCTCCAGGCGAGCTGGGGCGAGGTGCGGGGGGGGCTGCTCGGGCTTGGGGGAGAGCTCGCCGGAGTCACGAGCGGCGCCGAGAGCTTCGCCAGTCTGTGTTGAGCCTCACCACCGGTACCGCCCGCCGCGGGCCTCGAATTTCGCGGGCTCGAAGCCCACTTGCGCCAGAGCTGTTGCGACCCCTACCTCCAGGATCGGTGGGCTGTAGACATGGCGACCTGTTGCGTTGCCGAAGAACCGGCCCAGGGGATCGACCATCACGTAGGAGCCCCGCATGGCGTCGTTGTCTTCGACGACCGGTGCCAGAGCGGCGTGGCGGTGGACGAACGCCTGGAACTCCGTCGGGCTGATCGCCAACCCCCCGAGGCGGCCGTCGTTCTGCCCCTTGATGGGCAGGACCTGAAAGACCTTCCAGCGCTCCGGGCGCACCCGTTCCACGAGGTGCGCCATGTCCTCGTTCCAGGTGAGAGCCGTGACCACGGTGTTGAGCTTGAGACGAATGCCCAGGCTGCGGCATCGGTCGGCGAGCGCTACGGCCCGGGCCACGTGGTCGCCCTGGCCCCTGCCCAGCTCGGCCTGGACCCCCTCGTCGGCCGAGTCGATGGACAACCCGACCCAGTCCAGGGCCTGTGCATGGCCGTCCAGCAGCTCGGCGAGCCGATGACCGTTGGTGACCACACCCGTGACGAAGCCGAGCCCACGGGCTCGGCTGAGCAGCTCGCCCAGGTGACGGTGCAGTGTGGGTTCACCGCCGACGAAGGTGAGCTTCTCGCCACCGGCTTGTCGGAGCCGACCGATCAGCGCGAGGGCCTGGGAGAGCGGAAGCTGACCCGGTACGTCGCGAAAGGTCGCGAAGCAGAACCGGCAGCGGGTGTTGCAGGCCCGGGTCAGGTGGTAGTTGATCGCGACGGGTCTCATGCCCCCAATGGAGTCACGCCGTGCTCGAGGCACCAGGACACGAAACCGGACATGCCGGCCACCTGGCCGATGCCTTCACCTGGCGGGAGTACGTGCACGGGCTGCGCACCGAGCATGGGGGTTGGAAGGCCCTGGCCACCGCCCTCCAGGACCGGGCCGAAGACGAGGTGGCCGAGGACCCGGACAGCGTGGTCAAGGGCCTGAAGCGTCTCGCCAGGAACCGGCAGCGACCCGGCGGCAAGTATGGCGACCTGTTGCTTCGACTGTTCGGCCTGTCGTCCAGCATCGAGCAGTGGGGGCGCTTGCTGGGCCAGTACCACAGCCGCTTCGCCGACCTGCCCGTCGGCCTGCGCCGGGAGCAGCTCCTGCGCTGGGACCGGCCGCCGGTGAGCGAGACCCCTTCCGCCATGTGGGTCCACATCGGGCTGGCGTCACTCGCCCACCGGGACCGGGACCTGGTCGAGGTACGTCGGCGAGTGGCGCTGGCCAGTGGGGTGCCCCGGCCGGAGCCCGGGGCCAAGCTCGAGCTGGCCCTGCTCCAGGCCAGGCTGGCGTCCGACGACGGGGACCTCGAGACGGAGGACCAGGCGCTGCGGAGGGTGCACTCGCTCCTGACGGACGAGGGACCGGACGCCCTGTGCTACCAGGCCCGGTATCGAGACCAGCTGGCGTACCGGGCGAGCCGGGACTGGCGCACGCGACCGGCCGCCCTGCGAGAGGCACTCGCGCACTACGAGGCCATTCCCGCCGGCGATGTCCCCCCCTTTGTGGCCTTCCGCCGCGCTGTGGGGCGGGCCTGGTGCCTCTGGCGGCTGGGAGAGGTCGCCCAGGCCGCGGAGCTCGCCGCCCTCGCCGCACAGCACGCCGGCGACGGCGCCTTCATCCGCCTGCGGGTGATGGCCCTGAGCCTCCAGGCGAACATCGCCGGAGACACCCCCCACGGCCGGGCGCTCCACGTCCGAGCTGTGCGGCTCTCCGCGGGGCTCGACGACGCGGACCTGGCGGCCCGTGTGGCCTCTCACCCACCGGGCAGCGCCACGCCGAGCACGCCGTAGGGCTGTCGGAGAACCGCTGGCGCATCGGGCAGGTCCAAGCCACCCGGGGCGAACAGCCAGTGGTTCTCGTCGGCCCACTTCCCCGTGACCACGTCCAGGATCACCCGCACCAGGAAATTGGCCGCAGCGTGGATGTCCAGTGCCGAGCCCGGCAGCACAGTGTCGGCACAGCTCTCCGGCCCCGCAGCGGTGGGATCACGCGGCAGCCGCGGTCGCTCGTCCAGGTGGGCCACCTGGGAAATCGTCGGATCGAGCTCCGGCAGACAGCGCATCGCCCGCAGCACCCGGCCCTGGTGTTCCAGCCAGCCGTGCACACAGTGCACCCCCAGCTCGTGGGCCAGCTCCCCCAGGAAGTGCTCGCTCGCCTCGTCCCCTGTGGCGCCGACCAGGACCACCTGCCGGTCATCCCCGGACAGCCCCAGGGTCGGAGCGAGCTCGTCGATCCAAGCCTGGTGCGCGTCCACCTGGGCTGCGGGCTGGACCTGGTGGATCAGGTCGGTGATCACCTTTACCTTGGCCCGGCCGGCGTGCACGAGCCCGGCGCGGTGGCGGGCCTCGTTGCCCGGCAGCAGCACGTCGCCGTCGACCAGGACGAAGTGGCTGACGCCCTCCTGGGCGAGCAGGTGGGCCAGCTCCGAGCCCAGGGAGCCCAGGCCGGCCAGCACCACCTGGGTCTGGGAGATCGCATCGTGCATGGTGTCGCTCCGTCCGGCTCGTCGGCGCAGGTCCAGGGCCTCGCGCTCCAGGGGAATGCCCAGGCCCGTGTCTTTGGGCAGGCCATGCAAGGCCAGCATCTGGATCAATGGCACGGAGTGCGGAGCCTGGGCGGGCGCGGCCAGGCGCCGGTATAGCCACCTTTGGGAGGCGCCCTGCTCCAGGTCCAGCGGGTTGGTCATCAGCGTGACGCGCTCCGCGCCCTCCTCGAGGGCCTCCCGCCAGAGCTGCTGCTGGAGCCGCTCGTAGCGGCGCCGCAGCGATGGGCGGTCGAAGGTCAGCGGTGCGGAGCGCCACTCCGTGGGAAGGCGGGCCCAGAACCCCTGCAACACGTCGAAACCGCCCCGGATCAGTCGGGTGCCGGCGTCCCACTCGCGGATCTCGCCCTCCAGTGTCTCCCACCTCACCGCCGCGCCCAGGCCAGGCCCCTGGGGCACGGCCACCGCCACCCGTCCGAAGCCCGGGGGCAGCTCGGCCCACTCCGGCGGCAAGGCGATCACGCGGGTCTCGGGCGCCACGTCTCGGTAGCGATAGCCGGGCCGCCGCACGGCCAGCACCTGCCAGATCTCGGGCTCGATGGCCCAGTCCTCGGCCACGAAGCGCTCCAGCCACTCGTCTGCCCGCTTCAGCCAGTACAGGGTGTCGAGGGGGCCCTCCCAGCCGGCCACCGGATCGAGGGGCGGCAGCAGGCACAGGGAGCCGTCCCTGAGCTGGTGCACGGCGCTGTACGCGCCCTCGAAGGCAATGCGGGGCGGGAACAACGGTGTGCCGGGACCCCAGAGGATGCGAGCCCCGACCGGGTCCCCGGTCCGGGGATGCGGACGGTGGCCCGTCCAGAGCGCCCGGTGGGTCTCCGGATCGTGAACCAGCTCGCCGTCCTGTCCCCAGTGGTGCTCCAGCTGGGTCAGCTGGTGGCGCCACCAGCCGGGACGGCGCACCCACCAGGGGGCCAGGCGCCTAGCCGAGGGTGCGGCCACCGATGTTCCCGGCTGGAGGTGCGAGAGCCGCAGCGTCCCGCGGGAACACCGCGGACCAGGTGTCGGCATCGACGGCGCGAAGACACCGCTCGGCCCGGCCGGCGATGTCCTTGCGGCCGCGGGCGGACAGCCCGGCGATCAGATCGTTGGAGGGGTTCGCCGGGTCGGGCAGGGGCCGGCGGTCCAGCCAACCCAGCGCCAGGTGCTCCAGGAAGTCCCGAAACGCGTGGTCCAGGGAACCGGACAGCCCCAGCTCCACACACAGCACTTCGATGGCGAAGGAGCTCAGGCCGTGGAAGTCGTGGCGGTGGCAGTCCCTCAGGTGCTTGGCCAGCCGGATCACCGGGTGGGTCACCGTGCCGTGGGCACGCCCGATGAGCCACTGCACGTGCTGAATCCCGTCGTTGGCGTGGCGCAGCTTGGGCGGGGTCGACGGTCCCGGCGGCGTGCGCCCGGCTCGGACGGTCGGCAACAGGTCAATGGAGACGCCGCTGCCGAAGACCAGGTTGAGCGCCTTGGTCCGGACCTGGGGACGCCGCCGAATTCCGGGCAGGTCGTCCAGGTCCCTCGCGAGCTCGCCGAGGGTCGCATCGGTCGGGGCCTGGGCCAGGACGGCCACGATGTCGGCCTCCTGGCGTCCCCGGAGCATGGTGGACTTGGCCCAGGAGCCCGCGGGCCGCACCTCGGCCAGGGGCAGGCTGCGGCGGGTGGCCTGGACGACCCGGTCGACCGAGGCCTGCAGCTCGGCGCGTTCCTCGCGCGTGGGGACCAGCTGCTCGTGCAGGGCGGTCAGGTAGGAATGTTCGGGCATCCGGGGCCTCCAAGGGGGTCTCCGACGACTGTAGACACCCCTGGCAGGTCCGGGGAGGACGTGAAACCGGACAAAGCGAAGTCACCCTCGGCTTGCTCTCGGGGGGATCAGCCACCGAGCGGCAGCCCCCCTGGTGCCTTGGCCCGGTGGGCTCGGGCGATGGCGTCGGCCGGCTCGGGGTGGGTGCGCCAGAAGCAGCCGTGGGCGACGCCCAGCTGGGGTCCTGCTGGCACTTGTCGTCGACGCGCTCCGGCCAGTGCTTTGCGGCGAGGTGGAACCAGACGTAGTCCTTCTTGCCCTTGGCGCTGGCGAATTCGGTCGCTTCTTCCGCTGGGGCTGCAGCAGCGGCCACGGGGCGGCGCTGTTGATCATGACCCCGTCGTCCTGACCCAAGTCCGCTGGCGCGACCCCCTGCTGGTCGGAGACAGGTACAGCCCTGTAGTGTCCGGGTGTCCTTGCGGGGCGGCCCGGCGTTTCCCGGCCGCGTTGGACGTGGCTCTGGACCTCGGATACCCTCGAAGCCAAGGGCAAGGAGCGACTCCTGGAGCCATCTTCGCGAGCTCAGCAGGTTGGCAGCCGCATTCGCAAGTGGCGAGAACGACTGGGGTTCTCGGTGGAAAGGTCGGCCGAACTGGCGTCCATCACTCCGGCACGCTGGTCCGCCGTCGAGCGCGCTGAGCGGCCTCCCAGCGCCGCGCTCTTGCGCGCCATGGCCACCTCGCTCGGCACAGACGTCAGCTCACTCTTGCGGGAGGGAGTGGCTGTGGGCGATCCCGTGCGGGGGGCCGTGCGCTTCCGCGCCAATGAGGGCCTCGAGGGCGTGCCCGCCGATGACCGGCGCCTGCTCGCCCTGGCGGCGCGCGTCTCAGCGACGGCCGGTCACGTGGCCCGGGAGCTCGAGCTGGCGTTCCCCCTGCCAGCGCCGGCGGCGACCGCCGTGACCGAACCCGCCTGGAGGCAGGGCTACGCCCTGGCGGAGAAGGTCCGGGTCAATCTCGGCCTGGTCGGCCCGGTCCACGATCTGCTCGGGCACTTCGAGGGCTGGGGGGTGCAGGTCGCCTTCGTGCCCTTCTCCCTCTCGGACATTCACGCGGCCGCCGTCGCTCAGCCGGGTGGGCTGCCCACCATCCTCGTCAACACCCGCAGTGGCATTCGCTCCCAGAGGGCCCATCGCGCCCTGCTCGCTCATGAGCTCTGCCACCTGCTGCACGACGCCTCACCGCTCCGAACCGTCACGGCGATCACCCGAAAGTCCTGGCACCACCAAGCGGTCGAGCAACGCGCAAACGGCTTCGCCCCCAACTTCCTGGCGCCGGCCTCCGAGCTACAGAACTTCCAGGGCGACGACTTCGAATTCGCCCAGCACCTCATGGACCGGTGGGGCTTCAGCAAGCAGGGAGCTGCCTGGCACGCAAAGAACATCCGCCGGTTCCCCCATGAGCGTGTTGCGGAGATCGAGGACGCCACGCGCGTCCGAGGCGGCACGCCCCCTGTCTTCCGGGTGCCTCGTCCCTCGGCCGAGCGCCCCTTCCCGAACCTGCATCCCCTCACCACGGGACTCGTCGAGAGAGTCGTGATGAGAGCCTGGCGGGAGGGCCTCATTGGACGGCAGCGGGCGGTCGAGATCCTCTCGCTTGCATGAACCGATGGCTGCTCGGCACCGGCGTCGTCTCCATCCTCGCCAAGGCGAGCGGGGGAGCGCTCCGCTGCGGGCGAGGCGTCGTGCACGTGTCCGAGGCCGTCGAGCTCGAGTCGCGCCGAGGCGACCCGAATTCGCCCCAGAACCGGCTGCTCGACCTGACCGACAACCGGGGTGACCGGTGTTCGAGGTGCTCCCGGTCCTGCTCGACACACCCGAATTCGACCTGCTCAGCGAGCTGCGCCCATGCGAGGAGACCGCCTCGGTCGACCTCGGGGAGCACGAGTCGATCGCGCTGTGCGCGACGAGCCATCCCAAGCTCATCTTCGTGTCGCTCGACGAGGGCGCCCTCCGCCTCGCCCTCTCAGAGCTGGGGCGGGGCCGAGTGGCGTACCCCTACGAGCTGTGCGAAGAGCTCGAGAACATCGGGGCGCTCGAGGAGGACGAGTTCGAGAGGGCCTTGGAGGGCTTCGAGCGGCACACCGACGGGACGGTGCCGGTCCCCGCGCGGCTGAAGTCGTAGGCGCGGCCTCGGTGCGCCGCAGAGCCAGCCCTCTGTGAACAGGTCCAGGACCCGCCGCATCCGGTCGCGATCCCCGGCCGTCAGGTCGAGCCAGGTGAAGGTCGGCTCCACAGGTTCGCGGCTCAGGCCCGGCCGAGGGGCAGCGAGCCCCCGCCGTGGGCGGCGTGGGCCTGGGCGACGGCGCGGGCCAGGCTCGGGTGGGCGGCCAGGAAGACCGCGCGGCCGCCGCCGGGCTCGGGGAAGGACACCGGGGCCTTGGTGGACTTCTTCTCGGTCAGCGCGACCTCGAGGGCGGCCAGGGCCTCGCCGTGCTTGGCCCAGACCCCGGCGACGGGCAGGTGCACGGCCAGGTCCAGGTCCTTGCGGTTCCGCCGTGCGACCTCCTTGTCCAGGGCAGCCAGGGCGCCGTCCGGGTGCTGGGCCAGCAACGCCTGCCGGCCGGCGTCGCTGTCGGCCTCGTCGATGGTGAAGCCCGGCTCCAGCTCCAGGCCCAGGCGCAGCTCCCAGGCCCAGGCGCGGGCCGGGTGGTAGCGCCAGAAGCAGCCGTGGGCGACGCCCAGGCTGGGGTCTCGCTGGCACTTGTCGTCCACGCGGTCCGGCCAGTACTTCGCGGCCAGGTGGGACCAGTCGTAGTCCTTCTTGCCCTTGGCGCTGGCGAGCTCGGTCCACCACTGCTTGGGCTTCTTCCACTGGGGCTGCAGCAGCGGCCACAGGGCGGCGCTGTTGATCATGACGCCGTCGTCCAGGTCGGGGTCGTAGCGCGCGTCGGCGTCCCGGGGCGGGCACTTCCTGGGATCGGTGGGCGGCGGGCCGCGCTCGGCGCACTGGCGCACGGCTTCGATGAAGTCGCAGAGCTCGGTGTGCAGCGGCACGAGCTTGTCCAGGGTGCGCTCGGCGGCCCGGTCGCCGGTGTCCTGGGCGGTTCGGAGATCGGAGAGCCGGGCCTCCATCGCGACGCGGTCGGGCTCCAGGTGGCGGGCGATGAGGGTGCGCAGGGTGTCGCCGTCCAGGCGGTGGATGGTGACCCAGGCGACGAAGCGCTTCTTCGCGCTGGTGAGCGGCCAGTGGATGGGTTTGTTCTCGTACATCGGGCGGTGCACGGCGTCGAAGAACTTGGTGCGCAGGGTGGTGTGCAGGTCGCCGGTGAAGCGCTCGGCCCAGGTGTCGCGGAGGAGCTGGCAGGCCGGGTGGCTCAGGCCGTCGTGGTCGGGGTCGAAGCTGGAGAGGTAGAGGAGGCCGGCAGGGAGGGCGTGGGAGAGGTCCGCGGTGGTGGGGTCGAGGATGCCTTCGCCGTTCGGGCCGAAGCGGCCGAGGGCGACGCCGAGGGCGTAGGAGAGGTGGTCGGTGTCGGGCTCGGGGTCGAGTTCTTCGACGTACTCGGGGAGGGGGGCGCCTTGGGGGCGGTCGACGGCGAGCTGGGCCCAGTCCTGGGCGTGGCGCCAGGGGGAGGGGCCGGGGTGGGTGAACTCGACGGAGGGTTCGCGGTGGGATTCGTGGAGTGTGAAGGCTCTGCGAATGACGACAACCACTGCCTCTGGATTCTTGATTGCAAGCAGGGGGAGCCGATTGACGTCATCGGCGCCGAAGTCTAGGCCGGGATTGAGATCTTTCACGGTCTGGGCCGCTACGGAGGAATTCAGCAGGCACAGGAGGCCCGCTTGTTTGTCTTGTCGGGGGAACACGGACGCCCCCTTTACGTCAAAAATTGAGCGATACCGGTGTTCTCTGGCGAGAAAATCGGCACCCATCGTGGTGAAGGCGATGCCTGGCTGGAAGTAGTACGCTGTGTTTGTGACTTTTCGAGAGACCGTTCCGTCCTTGCCCTCTACATATGTCTTGATCTCTAGCCCAGATTTCGACCACAGAATGACGTCACGCAGCCCTTCAATCCACTTTC
>Ga0114932_10001705_pt1 | contig 24539 bp, 34 predicted proteins | sample 2SBtaG_2_FD_87286 | JGI IMG/M metagenome (GOLD analysis project Ga0114932, IMG submission 87286) | Deep subsurface microbial communities from Kolumbo volcano to uncover new lineages of life (NeLLi) - 2SBTROV12_ACTIVE470 metaG | ecosystem: Environmental > Aquatic > Marine > Volcanic ...
AAAGGGTCGAGTCAACGGCAATTAAAACTTCTTAGTCAAAACCCTTGACAACGACCCTACTTTTTTGATAGGATATAACCATGATTAAGAAAGTAATAATATTTGATGTTGACGGCACTATCGCTGATGTTGAACATAGAAGACACCTTGTAAATGGTGAGAACAAAGATTGGAAAGCATTTAGATTAGCAACAGCAGACGATAAACCTGTTCAATGGGTTTGCGACATTGCAAAAAGATTCATTGCTCAAGGTGATGATGTTGCCTTCTTCAGTGCAAGAAACGAATCTGAAAGAGAGATTACAGAACAACAAATTGCTGATTGGATTGGCGATGGGCACAAAGGATTATTCTTAAGACCAGATGGCGATTTCAGATGTGATGCAGAATTCAAATCTGAACTTGCAGACAAGTTCGAAGAATTTGGTGGCAAAATTGACATGGTTTTCGATGATAGAAATAAAGTTGTCGAAATGTGGAGAAACAGAGGAGTTAACGTAATTCAAGTAGCAGACGGAGATTTTTAATATGATAAAGAATGGATTTATAGGCGAACATATCGCATCTAAAATACCAGTTGAAGTGGAATTTAATCGAATGGAACAAGTTTTAGCATTTGCACCAAACGACAAAGATGGTTCAGCATGGGACAAAGCAATGCGATTAGTAGAAAAAAGATTAGGCATACAAATCATTGGTGAAGTTATGATTGACTTTTTGATAGTCAACGGAAAGAAAAAAATATTTCATTAAAATGCATTGACGAACCAATGATTATGTTTTAATATGGAGTAATTATGAGAAATTTTTATATACTAGCAACTATGCTAATTCTTTCAGCATGTGGCGGTGGCGGTAGTGTTACATCACTTGCTACCCTAGAAATACAAACTACACCTCCTGCATCTGGCGGCGGTGGTTCAACATCAACATCTATTCCTGAAGGCACATATGCACCAACGAGAGTTATCGATGGTTATATTTCAGGTGCAAATGTTTTTGTTGATATGAATTATAATTTTCAACAAGACAATTGGGAACCTAGTGCTTATGAAGATGTTCAAGGAGAATATTATTATTTTGATAGTAATGACTTTACTCACATTGATAATTATGACGAGTCTTGTTTATTACAAAGGCCAAGAATTGCTGAAGTTCCTGTCGGTGCTACTGACTCGACCAGAGGAGTAGTAAATGAAGCATATGAACTTTACTTTGTACCATATAGAAATTTTCAAACTTCTGCTGAAGGAGTAGATGCAGGAAATGTAACACCTTTTACAACATTCTTAATGGATATGATTTCTGTAATGTTTCGAAATGTTAGTATCACTGAAGAAAATGCTTGTAGTAATGAATCGAGAGATTATGCATATTCTTTTATGATAAAGGTTCAAGATGCATTAAACGAATTAGAAAACAGGTTTGGTTTAGATACAGAATCGTTTTATGACGACTTCATAGCATCAGGTGATACAGAGAAACAAGCAATTGCAGAGAGATTAGTGGACTTTTTGCAGATAGCATATAAAGCAATGTATTCGATTGAAGAAGAATATAACATTAGCACATATTCTAATTTAGATTATGACTTGTTCAATAGAATTTTAAATGGCGAAGAGATTAACGATATAAGTTTCAATATCATCTCGATAACACGTGGCATAACAGAAGAGATTGTAGAAGGTGAAGAATGGTTGGTACATGATATCTATCGTGTAATGGATATGTATATCAACTCTTCAGGTCAATATTATGATATTGAGTCTGGAACAATCTATGAACCAACTATAGATAATTTAAAACTTTATGGTAAGTTTGATGTGTCAAATGTTCAAACATCTATGTTTAATGTATTTGATAATATTTCTGTAACATTAGAGTATCAAGTTATGGAAAAAACTATTGATGATGCAGAAAGACATTACATAATTGCATTTAACGATTCAAATTTTCTAGAATACAGAGAGACAAATAATTACAGAAGAGTGAAATCCAATAACTTCTATATTCAATTTCATAATGAAAACAATCCATATTTTGATTATGATGTTTTGAACATATTTGAGACAAGATATCCTTTGGATTTACAAAATCTTTTTGATGACATAAATACTATTGAAACAAACATGCCTAACTTTTACATGAATCAATCATATCTATATGAGGGCGACAATCAACGTAAATCAAATGGTTCATGGCAATATTGGGAACATGTTGATTATGATGGATTACTTTATAAGACGTGTGCAAATACTGATACAGAAACACAATGGACTGGTGATGAAGCATACGATACGTGTTTAAATAATATAGAATGAAAAATTTAAAATCTGATGAAGTTTTAAAACTAATTAGAAAAAAAGTAGAATATAAAAAAAATTTGAAACTTGCGAAAAAACAAGGTAAAGACGAGCAAGTTGCAAATTTAAGTAAAAAAATTCAACAATTAGAACACAAATTACATTCCCGCCCGCTTGCAAAAAACTAAATAATCATATAGATTTTAGGAGATTTCCATGTTAATAACAGAATTAATAACAGATTTAGAAGCAAAAATAGCTGAATGCGATAAGTGGCGAGCATACTACTCTAATAATTTATCATTAAACCACACATTTAATCTATACGATGAAAACGATAATGTTGTTGATAGTATTTCTTATAATGGAAATGGTGGTGGTGCAGCTATGTGGGCAGATTGGAGAAGTGCTAATCCGTCTCTAGATGGCACTAACGGTACAGATGCTGAAAATGCATTTTATGAACACTATGATGATTTTATTAACGAAAGATTCTTTATCGATTCAGGAGGAGACGATAGTTTAGTTAAATCTAGGTCTCAGATGCAATCACATTATACTTCTCTTAAAGAACCTATTGTTGCAGACTTAGAACACATTCAATCTTTACAAGCTGCAGGTATAACTGATACTGATAATGCAGTTGTTCCTGTTGATTATGTGTCTGAAAGTGGTCATTCAAGAAATCCAGAGTAATATCTAATTACATAAAACATAAATAGTAGAAGCAATAAATCAAGCTCGAAAATGCTTGACTTTTTCTGTGGTTATGATAGGCTTTTACTAATATGGCAGTTAAAAATTTACACTTAGAACATCTAGAAGACGAAATTATCAATAATGGTATTGATGGTGGTCGTGCATCTATAAACTTTTTACAATCTCTCAGAGATATGATGAAAGGTAATTCAAAAGGTCGAGTAAATATGACCGTTAAGTGGGATGGTGCACCTGCGATATTTGTAGGTCCACATCCAGAAGATGGTAGATTTATCATAGGTAAAAAATCCATATTTAATAAAGTTCCGTTATTCTATGCATCTGAACAAGAAATCAAAGATGCACCAGAACTATCTGGTGACCTAGAAACAAAATTCATAGAGTCATTTAAACATCTATCTAAATTAAGTTTTTCTAGTATTCTGCAAGGAGACTTGATGTTTACAGATTCAGACAAAACGACTGAAAAAATTGGTGACTTGGATTATATAACTTTTCAACCCAATACAATTAAATATGCAGCTGTTGTCGGTTCACCATTAGCAAATGATATCGATTCTGCAAAACTAGGAGTAGTTTTTCATACGACTTACACAGGACCTACATTAGAAGATATGTCTGCTAGTTTTGGTGCTGATATATCTAAACTAGGACATTCAAAAGATGTTTGGTTAAGTGATGCATCTTATCAAGACGCTACAGGTAATTCTAAAATGACGGCAAAAGAAAGTGTTGAATTAAGTAAAAATTTATCAAACGTAGGAAAAGTATTCAGAAAAATCAAAAGAGTGGATTTACAAAAGTTTAATGATATCAATAGAATGTTTTTGAGTAAAGCACCAGGCGCTACTTATAAATCTTATGTAAATAGTAAAATCAGAGCAGGAAAATTCAATCCTAGTTATCCAGATTACATCAAATATGTAGATAAATATTGGGACAACAAAGTAATCAAAAAACTTAAAACACAAAAACACAAAGATATAAAAACAGAAATCAAATTACAATCACTATCAGAATTGAGAAGTTTAAAAGTTCTTATTGCTTCTTTAACAAAATTTCAAAGTAATTTGATATCAGCAAAATCAATCATACTAAAAGGATTAAATAGAGTTAAAAACATAGGTCATTTTGTTAAAACAGATAATGGATTTAAAGCTGTAAATCCTGAAGGTTATGTTGCAGTAGACAAAGATGGCAGTGCCGTTAAATTAGTAGACCGTATGGAGTTTTCACTAAATAATTTTAACGTAGCAAAAAATTGGGACAAATAATGAAAGAAGTAAGTTTTACATTTGGAAGATTTAATCCACCCACAACAGGTCATGCATTGTTAGTAAACAAACTAAAGAAATTGCCTGGTGATAAATTGTTATTTTCATCTCACTCAAACGATAAATTAAAAAATCCATTACCTCATAAAGTTAAAATAAAATATCTCAGAAAGTTTTTTGGCAAACAAGTTGGTGTACCTGATGCAAATGTCAGAACCGTATTTGAAATTGCTAGTGCATTGCAAAAAAAGGGTTATGAAAAAGTAAACATGATGGTTGGTTCAGATAGAGTCAGAGAGTTTGATAATCTGTTAAACAAATACAATGGTGTTAAAGCACGTCATGGTTTTTACAAGTTTAAAGAAATCAATATAATATCAGCAGGTGAACGTGACCCAGACGCTGATGATGTTTCAGGAATGTCTGCATCAAAAATGAGAGCATATGCTGAAACAGGAGATTTAAAGAATTTTTCATTAGGCGTACCTTCAAGAAATAAAAGAGATATAGAACAATTATATAAAGATGTTCGAAAAGGTATGGGTATTATCGAATCAACATTACCAGATTATATGATTGAAGATTTGATTACTGAAGGCGTATATGACCCAGGTATTTTTAAAGCAGTCTTCTTCTCAGGTGGTCCAGGTAGTGGTAAGTCAACCGTTGTAGATAAATTATCACTCAAAGCACTTGGTCTAAAACTTGTTAATACAGATAAAGCATTTGAAAATGGATTAAAGAAAGCAGGACTTACACTTGATTTACGAGGTGCAGACTTTAGTAAAGTAGACCCTATACGTGCAAAAGCAAAAAAGATTACAGGTAAAAACTTAGATGCATACATCGATGGAAGACTTGGTTTAATCTTTGATACTACTAGTGCAGACCTCAAAAAAGTTAATGCATATAAAACTATGTTAGATAAGATTGGTTATGAATCTAAAATGATATTTGTCAATGCATCATTAGAGAATGCACAAAAAAGAAACGAAGCAAGACCAAGAAAACTACCAGCAAACATAGTGCAAGGTGATTGGGAAAAAGCACAAAAGAATGCTCAAGCATTGAAAAAAATATTTAAAAAAGATTTTGTAGAAATACATAACGATGATGACCTGAAAACACTTGAATCTAAAGCAACAAAATTATATTCTAAATTATTATCATGGTCATCTAGATTTCCAGGTAATAAAACTGCCACAAATTGGAAAGAGCAAGAGTTACTTACTAAAAAATCATAAATAGTATTATGATTGAAAATATAAGAGAAAAACTTAGAAGAGTCGCTCAAGATAAAGATGTCGATGACAAGAAAGGTACTCAACCTAAGAAGTACTATTCAGGCGTAGATAAAGATAAGAAGAGCGCCAGAGATGCACACTTTAAGAAAGGTGCAGAGATGGATGATGACAATCCAAATGCTTACAAACCTGCGCCAGGTGATAAAGACCCAAAAACAGGCGAACTCAAAAAAACTAAACCATCTAAACACACTCAGAAATTCAAAAAAATGTTTGGTGAAAACTATGATGGTGATATGGCACAAAACTCACTAGAAAACATTGTCAGAAATGCAAACAATCTTAAGAGAGTTGTTAAAGAAGACGGTGATTATCCAGCATGGTGGAATAGTAAACTCACAAAAGCAGACGACTATCTAGATGTATGTCACGATTATCTCATGTCAGAACTTTCACAATCAGAACAAATAGACGAAGAACTCAAATCATCTGATAGAAGTTATCTTGAAAAAAGAGTCAAGATGTTAGACCAACTTCAAGATAAGATTATCAGAATGAAAATTGATGACAGAGATTTAAAACAAAAAGCAAATAAACAAGTAGGTCTGGCAAAATATGCGTTAGATGATTTACTCGATGCAGATGAAATGTCAGAAGATTTAGAAGAAAATGCACCAAATACTGCTGATGCAATGAAGAGATACAAAGCAGGTAAGGCAGGTTTTACAGATAAAGCACATTTAAAAGCAAAAGGTCTCATACCAAGAGCAGATGGTACTAAAAAGAAATCACCTAAGTATGAAGATTTAGAAGAAGGCAAACTCGTAGCATCAATGTCAGTGATATTAAAAACAATGACACAAAAATGGATGAGAAAGGCAGAAATAGAGTATAAGAAAAATCCAGAAAAAGGATTATCGTACATTCGAAGATTGGGTTCAATCATTGGTGCTAAAGTTACAGACAAAGAACAACAGAAGAATCATCTCTTCTTAAAAATGGGTGACGAGATAACAGAAGCAAAGAAAACAGATATGACTGCAATATCTTCTTGGAAAAAGAAATTAAAAAACGTAAAAGGCATATCTAAAGATACACTACAACAACTATCAATGTTGCCTACACCAGTTATCACATCTTTAATTAATCAAATAGGTATGATTGTATCAGGAGATGAATTAGAAGAAAAGAGACTTGCAGATATATTGAGAGATAAAGAAAAGTCCAAACAAAAAGCACATCAAAAAGCAATGATGAAGACTGCAAGAGACTCTATTAAGAAATACAAGAAGAGTAGAAAAGAAGAATTAGGCAAAAACGCAGATGCAGGTGATTACATCGATGATTTCAGAAAGTCAGATTCACCACAATTCAAAGGCAAATCAGATAAGAAAATACGTGACATGGCAATTGCAGCTTATCTATCAAAGAAAGATAAGAAATGAGAACACTGATAGAAGACATTAGATACTTTATGGAAGCAGGTGGTGCCAAAGCAGGCACTATGGAGATTGTCAAAACTAGAGTCAATATCGCAAAAGAATATGCTGAAAAGTTAATGGATTCTAAAGGCAGAAAACTCGAAGAAGAAGTGCCAAACTTTGATGCAAACTACAAGATTGCTCAGAGACTTGCAAAAGGTGGTTTTGCAAGGAGAAAAGATATGCCTGTAATCGATAACAGAGATATCAAACTATTACAACAAAGATTGAAAAAAGGTTCGATAGACATTAATAAACCTTTTGCAGACAACGAAGTTCCTAATGACCCATTTCCACAAGGTCTTAATCCTCAGATTGGTAAAGATTGGATTACAGGTGGTTTAAGAGACGGTGACCCGAAAGATGATATTGTCAAAGTCCAAATGAAATCAGTCGCAGTAGGTAATTTAAAACCAATTCAAAGTCAAATATATTTCGATAAGTCAATCAAAAATGTAGCACAATTTGGTGCAGAAGGTACAAGAGACTTTTCGAAATCAAAGAAAAATTTTTATGTAGTTTCATCTGATGATAGAATTATTGATGGACACCATAGATTTTTATCAGCAGTGCTTGTAGACCCAGGCATCAAAGTGACTGCATTAGAGATAAATATGCCTATTAACAAACTATTACCAATGACACTTGCATATACAGATGCTATTGGTAACGTGAGGAACGCATAATGAAAAAAGAAACATTAGAAATCGGTACAGACGAAATAAGAAAAGCATATTCTGAAGATACACCAGGTCAAATGGTTGATAGTTATATCATGAAAGCCTCTAAAGTTAAAAAAGAGAATGCTAAAAAACATTTTAGTCAAGTATTTGGTAATCCTCTTGAAGGTTTTCCATATAACGAAGAGTTTATGGTCAAAGAAGTTGTAACAGAAGAAGCAATCGCAGAACTAACAGAAGAAGACCTAGAAGAAGGTGATGCAGATGCATCGCTCAAAAAGAAAGCAGAAAAAACGGGCATGCCTTTTGGTATATTGAAACAAGTATTCAAAAGAGGTGTAGCTGCTTGGAGAACTGGTCATAGACCTGGCACAAACCCGACCCAATGGGGACATGCCAGAGTGAACAGCTTTGCAACTAAGTCAAAAGGCACATGGGGCGGTGCAGATAAAGATTTAGCAGCAAAAGTTCGTGGTTGATTTAAAAAAAAGAGCATTTCATAAACTAAGAGATTCAAACGAGATGTTAATATCTCGTCTTTGTTATGACCATGGTGATTTTTTTCGAAAGATATACAATAGTAGATGTATTAGAAAACGAAGAATTGATAAAATAATAGAACTTACAAATCAAGTTTTTCCAAATCACATAATTGAAACTGGTACAACAATAATAGAAAGAGATTGTCCCGATTTAAAGTATGAAATGCCTGTTAGACATACAAGAGATGACCGTGTGTTCAATAAACCACCTCAACTAAAAGAAGATGAATGGTTTTATATGGATGTCAAAAGAGTACCTGGTGTGATGGCATATTCTCTACCAAAAACTCCAGAACTTGCACAAAGAGTTTATGATTTTTGTATAGATAACATGAACAAATGGCAACCCATATATCACGGAGACTGGAATCTGGATAATATCATTGTCGATGGTGATAAGATGACATTAATAGATTTTGACTACATAAATACCAACACCAGACAACAAAATATGGAAAGATTAGATAAAAAAATGAAGGAGATGGACCAACTAGGAAAACTTTATGAAAACGTTCAGAGAAGTTGCAATTGATAATGTCTTAGACGAATTGCAAGAAACAAAAACAAATGTTTTAGACAATCCTTTTAGATTGGGTTCTTTCATGTACTTTGAGGTAATCAAAGAAGTTAGAAAAAGAATTGAAGAAGGTAAGTATAGACTTACTGAAATAGACAAAAACATAATAGAAACTGATTTAGGTCAGTATGAAATATATGAAGGCGAATTGGTTCCTTTGGATTGTCCAATGATGGCGATTACAGAAGACGAAGATAAACCTTTAAATAAACCTATGAGAGGCGGACCTAAAAAGTTTTATGTTTATGTAAAAGACGGCGATAAAGTTAAGAAAGTCACATTCGGAGACACAACAGGTCTTTCAGTGAAGTTCTCGGACAAAAGTGCTAGAGCATCTTATGTTGCACGTCATAATTGCGATACTGCTAATGATAAAACCTCAGCAGGATATTGGTCATGTAGACTTCCTTACTATGCAAAACAACTAGGGTTATCAGGCGGCGGTTCGTTCTTCTGGTAAAAAATTATGTTAGAAACAATGTGCGAAGTGTTAAAACACTCATACAACCTTGGTCTAATTTCAACAAGAGACGGCAACGCTTCAATTAGACATAAAAAAGATGGCCACTTCTATATCACTCCGTCAGGTGTGAGAAAACAAAATTTACAATACACACATTACAAAAAAATTGATGTCGTATCAGGATTGCCAATGGACTATACTCAAGAAAGTATAGGAATGAAACCTAGTGGAGAACTACCACTACATTACGGATTGATGAAAAGGGTAACAACAGGTGTTAGATGTGTAGTGCATTTACATCCAACCTATACCGTAGCAGCTATGCATAGAGGTATAGAATTATCAACATTATGCGAAAAGTTTCCTGAACTATCAAGATACACAAACGTAGGTCCAAATGTTGGTATGGTACCACCTATCAGTAAAGAGCTTGCAGATAAGACACATAAAGCAATGGGATTAGATTCAGATGGTAATACTAAATATGATATAGTAGGTATCGATGGACATGGTGTAGTCGCAGTTGGAAAAACACCTTGGCAAACATTCGAACATATTGAAAGATTAGAACACATTTGTAAAATTGTATTAGTATCAGGAAATGTCTAAACCTTACATAGATGAACCTTTCGAACAAAAAGGCACAGGTCAAAAATATTTGATTAGAACTTTTGACGAAAATTTAAAAGAATCAGAATTAGTTTGGCATAGAGATTTAGAAAATAGAAATATACATGTTCTAAATGGAAAAGGTTGGAAACTTCAAATGGATGACAAGTTACCAACAGAATTAGAAATAGGAAAAGAGTATTACATCGCAAAAATGAGTTATCATAGACTTATTAAAGGTGAGAATAACTTAATTCTGAGAATTAAAGAAATATAAATAACTATTATGGCAAAACAACAAGAAACTTGGCAAGAAAGTTTACAAAGAGTTCGTGGTAAGATAGTTGAACAACAAAATATTGTTGAAGAAACATCTATATCTAAATCTTCAGTCGATGAGGAAATCGAACAACTTTTATGTAATGAATTTAACGAAGATACAATAGATGAAGAACTTGTAAATAATCAAGAACTCATCGAAAGTGAAGAAGCAATTAAGAAGTTGTTTAAAATAACAGATAAAAAAGCAACCATGGGTCTTGCTAACTTGTTGAACATGACAAGTCCTAAAGTTCTAAAACAAATGCAGAAACAAAATCCTAAAGGGTTTGAAAGAATGGCTAAAAAAATGGGCGAGTTGCCTGCAATGGAAGAAGTAGAAGAAGATGTTTCAATAGAAAAATTAGCAGAAAGAAACATGTTAGGACGACTTGCTAAATCTTTAAGACTTAACGAAGAAGGTAAACGAAAAATGTTTGATTACTTCGAAAAAGGGGAACTAAAACAATGATAGACGAAATAAGCAAAAAACTTTTAAACGATTCACGTGCAATTCTAGAAGGCAAAAAACTCGACCCTGTGGGTAAGAGAGATGCAGACGTAGATAACGATGGCGATGTAGATAGTTCAGACGAATATCTAGGAAAACGTAGAGATGCAATTGCAAAAGCAATGAAAGATGAAGGCAACGCCTTTACTAAAGCATTGGCAGCTGCAAAAGAAAAAGGCGAAGGCGAATTCGTAGTCGCTGGTAAAAAATACCAAGTCAAAGAAGTTGAAGAACTAGAGAAAGATAAATCTAAGAAAGACATCAAAGAAAAAGAGAAAGACGAAGACGAAGAAGAAGTTGAAGAGTCAGTATTTTTTGAAGTAACAGAATCACTTTCACCTACAAGCAAGAAGTTCATCGACATGATGAATGATATGATGAAGCACAAACATGGTTCAAAAGAATTCAAGGCAAAGAAAAAAGAAATCGATATGTTCTTGAAGAAAAACTCAGGTAAAATGTAATGAACTTATTTTCCGAAGCAAAAAAGGTTTTAGACAAAGATGGTAAGGTCAATCCCCTTGGACCTTATGGAAAACAAAAACTTACTGGTAGAGAAATATCAACATACTTTAGAAGAAACAAAGTCAAAGATGCTGAAATCCGTAAAGCAGTAGAAGTTGCACTTGATTTAGGTGGTGCAGATAGCATAGCACGTAAAGAAATCAAAAAGTTCTACGGCGATAAAGTTCTAAAATCAAAAGAAGTCCAGAACGCATTGAGATATGCTAACGAAGAAGTGATTCATGAAGACCTAAATGAAAACTACAGAAAACTTGCAAAGTATGGCATGGGTACTGAAACTTCTAAAAGTGCTAAAGTTGGTTTAGAGTTAGATTTCTATGACTCTAAAGGTAACAAACAATTTGGTAAAATCTTACAGAAGACTAATACAGGTTATCTTGTCAAAGATGACAAGGGTAAAAAACATGTATTAAAATATCATGATAGAAAGAAAGCAAAAGATATGCTGAAACCAAATTACATTCATGTAGAAGATGCAGAAGCAAAAGCAAAACTCAATCTTAAACATACTCAAGATATGGAAAAGTTGAAAGCAAAACAGGCAAGAGAAAAAGAATCAATGTCAGAGTCAGACATGCAGAATGTAGACAAGGCGCCAAAACATAAATTTAAAGCATTAGGATTCTCTCAACACCCACACAAAGGATTTGAAGACGAAAGATTACCAAAAGATATGAGAGACTTCAGACAGAAAGCAAAAACACCATCTCAAATGAGAGTTGAAGATGCCTACAGACAAATGTGGGAAGATGGTGAAAAATATGCACCTCAGTTAGACGAAGAAGTTGCAAACATTACCGTAGACCCTAAAAACAGAATATCAAAACCTGCTGACCAAAATAAACATGCACTAGAAATTAACAAACAAGCAAAAAGATTTGGTCTTAAATCATCAATGATGGGCAAACATGTTAGAGTTAAAGGCGGAAAGAAGGCAGTCAATGACTTTTTAAGAATAGTCATAGGTAAATCATCATACGGAGACCCAACAGAAAAAGATATGTCAACACCACAGATTGACAAGATGTTGACTAAAGGCTTAAAGTAATGGATAAAGTCTTAACAGCAGATGCAAGATATAAAATCTTCAAAGAAAAACTGAAGAAACTAGGTTATGTCAAAAAAGAAACTCTCAAAATCAATAAGATTATGGAGAAGATTTCTGATTTTGGCATGATGTCAGATGCTGGTAATAAAAAGATTGCACGTGCTGTAGCACAAGCAAAGAATGAAGCAGACTTAAAGAAGAAAATCGAAAAGATTTCTACTATGGCAGGTGGTAAATATGCTGAAGCGGGTGAAGATGAAGTCTTCATGAGAGCTAAAGATGCCTTGGCATCAGTTGCAAAAGGTGTACAAAATAGACCAGATGCTAATATGTTAGTTCAGTTACGTAAATTCAAAGATGGTTCTAAAGACGGTGAAGTCAGAACAGACGATATGAAGAAAATTAAAGTGAAAAAAGACGATGCAGTCAAAGTTCACGACATTTTAATGAAGGTAAGAGCACCAATAAGGGATAAATACCTTCGTTTATTACAAAAAGATACTAAAAACTTTAAAAAAGTTTTTAACGCAATCGCAAAAATGAAGGTTGCTTAATTAGGGAGAAAAATCATGGCATTATGGGGAGTAACAGATTCAGACGAATCAAGACCAAAATACCTAAAACAAGAAGATAAAAATAATTGTGTGGGTAAACCCGAAGGTTGGGTTTTAAAGAAATCAGTTGGTTCAAGAAACTTAGAAGAAGTTCTTGTTGCAGTTGGTTCACAAACAAACCTTTCAACTGCATTAGGTAACGCAGATATAGTAGGCGTATACTTTAAAGCTGCATCATATAACCAAGCCGATACAGGTGCTGTTATAGTCAACTACAACGAGAACGTTGACGTAACTAATGGTGCAACATTAGTTGTAACAGGTTCAGTATCAGGAAGTATTACTGCAACTGCAGCTGCTCAGACAGGTGTTAACAGCGCAGAGTTCACATTTACCGTACCTTCACAAACAGAAAATTTATCAATCGGCGCACAAACAATCAGTGGAACAATTGTAGATAACGGAACATCTACTGCATCAGACAAAGTATTTGCTGTTGGTGATAGATTAGGTGGTGCTGGAACAGGTACTTACGCTGATATTAGTGTTGCGTAATTAAATTTAGGAAAACATTATGAAGAGTTTTAAAGAATTTTTAGAGGAAAATCATCTAAATCACGTAGTTGCTGGAAATGCAGGTCTTTCATCTATGAAAGTTCCATATGATTTAGATGATGCAAACGTCAAGAATGCTGTCAATGCAGTTCTTGGTCATGTTGCAGTATCAGAGTTTATGAATCCACATGCAGCTCTGGGACAAATCGAATCTAAATTAAGTCAAATGGGTTTAGCAAAAATTAAATCTGTTGGCGATATGGGTGAATTACAACAAGAAGATTTTGCCGATTCTGGTGAATTAGATTTATCTTTCAGCAGATACGGTGAAATCATTGGTAAATCCGTAGATACACCTATAGATGAATTAGACAAAGAAGAAAAGACTTACGACTTAAAAGTTAGATACGAAAAATTAGAAACAGGTAGTTTTAAAGTCTACGGCTCACTAGTATGATGACAACAAGAAAATTACTAGAAGATATTAGACACGAACTTATTTCCAATTTATCTGAGGAAAAAGTTCGTGTTTTTGGTTTAACGGTTGATGTAGTTAAATCATATGAAGATAGAATGGCTATGGAATATACATTCGATGTAAATTACAAAGGTAAAGAGATTGGTTATTACCATACTAATGGTGACGAAGATGAACCTGATTACATTGAAGCATATTCTCGTAATTCAAATGGCGATTCTACAGACGAATATGATGAACACTCAGATGCAGTAGAATGGATAGTTTCTTCAGCACTAGAAGACGACCTTATATCAGAAGGTGTTATAGACAAAGCAAAACAAATGGCCATGAAGTTTCTCAAAAAGGCAAAAAGTAAAATGAGAAAAAGATTCAATTGGTCTAAAGATTTAAAACAAGTAGCTAAAAAGAAAGGCAAAAAAGTTAGATAGTTGTATGCACCTATATAATGGTGTAAACAATTTTAAGTTATATTATGGGTCTTTTTGACAAAATCACAGCAAAAAACTTTTCAGCGTATGCGATGAAACATTACGATGACCCTCAGTGTGAAGACATCGAAGACTTTAATGAGGACTTACGCAGATTCAGATATCTAAAACGTCTCTTACATCGATACCATGACCTTGGTGAGATGAGAGAACGTCTCATGTTAAATCATATTATATGTTTACTCAATGTTTTTGGTTTTGAACCATGCATGAGAATGTTAAATTTCAAAATTAGCGAAAAAGAACATTGGAGTTCCATAAAAACCATGTTACTTTATCTAGAGTATATCGATGATACATGGTTTCCTGATATTTCAGTAGATATGAAATTAGCTGAAAGACTCAGAGATATGTAGTTTTGAAAACATAAATAGTTACTATGGTCGGAAGAGTAATAGATAGTTTAATCGTATTTCGTATCTTAAAGATGCTAACTACACCGTTTAAAAAAACACAAGCATATAAGTTTGGTTTTATAGATGACCGTGGAAACAGAATCAAAACATTGCCTGACCCAAATAACCCAGCAGTCAAACTGCCAAATAATCCTAAAACTAAAGACGAAAAAAATTCACTTACACCACTTCATAGATTAGTATTCAATCTTAAAAAAATCATAGAAAAAGTACCATTTGGTAAATCTGCCTTCGCCTCATATGCAGTTGCATTGTTACTTCTCAAAGAAGAGACTAATTTACCAAGTAATCAAGTAGACCAATTATTTGAAGAGTTTTATAGATATTTAAAAGAGAATGATTTATTTAATGCAGAAATGTTATCTGAGAGTCAAAGTGTTGGTAGAATTACGAATCAAGAAAATTATTATCTAAGAACACAAATCAAACAAAACTTTGATGAACAAGAAGAAATCAAAGTTTATCCTGCAAAAACTGAAGTCACAAATATAAAAGAAATCAGCATAGGATATGGAATTACCATATATGAGGGTTATATTGGCAGCGACAGAATAATACTAACGGCCGAAGATGTTTATTGAAGAAATACTAAAAGTTGACGAATTACTTTTTGCTCCACAATCGGAACTTAAACCACCAAAATATGAAAAACTAAAAATCTTTGATGAAGGTTGGCAAAATTTCATGTTGCCTAGACCTCCAAAAAATTCATCACGTGAAGCATTAAACGAATTGAAATTGATACAAAAAGAATACAATAGTTCTGATGATGAAACTAAACGTCATTACATAAATTGTGATGAAGATGCATCTTATTATATAAAAGAAGTATTAAGAGACAATAATTTCGATTTCAATGAAGATACAATGGAAATGATAGAAGACCAATGTCGACCTATTATTAAACATTACAAAAATCATTACAACAGACCAAGACCCTATCAACTTGCTGATGCTTTGAATATCGAGTTCAAAAGATTTAAAACAGAAACATCAAAAACACCTTCATATCCTTCAGGTCACACCGTGCAACCATACGTAGTTGCAAATCATTATGGTAATTTATATCCAGAAGTCAAACAAGAATTGAGAGATGCAGCTGATATATGTGCTTACGGAAGAGTACAAGCAGGTCTACACTATCCTAGTGACTATAAAGCTGGAATTATTTTAGCAGACCATATATCAGAATTTTTGAATTTAGACAATCTTAAAGAAGATGCACCATTGAATTCTACTGGTGATGCTGTACAATCAAATCACCCTTTAGTTCGCAGTAAGTCGTTATATAAAAGAAAGAACGAATTTGACACAAAACGACTATACAAATTACTAAAAAAGAGATATAATTAATCGTAATGGTTAAATTTCTCAATTATCTAGCCCTACTTACCTCTTTAGTAATCGCAGGTATAGCAGCTTATTTCTCAATTTTAGGTATGGCGACTATGTTTGCAGGTGCATATCTAGGTACGGTTGTCATGATGTCAGCACTCGAAACAGGTAAACTAGTAACGGCTGCGTATTTACATCTATTATGGGATAAACTAAACTATCTTAAATATTATTTACTATCATCTGTAGTAGTATTGATGTTAATAACATCACTTGGTATATTTGGTTATCTATCAAAAGCAAACATCGAAGTAAACCTTGTAGGCGATGGTAACAACCTTGAATTATCAATAATCGACACACGTATTGAAGCAGAACAATCAAAAGTACAAAGACTACAGGAAAGACTCGCAGGACTCGACCTGGTCGTCACCACAGGTCGTCCACAAGACAGAAACTATATCAATCGACAACAACGTGACGAGAGACGACAGATTGCAGAGGACATTGATACATCAATAGACTTGATAACACAATACACTGAAGAAAAACTACCGATACAGAGAAAACAACTTGAACAAGACTCAAAAATAGGTCCAATCAAATATGTTGCAGAAGTAATTTATGGTCAAGAAGAGTCTGTCAAGTATCTTGACAACGCTGTCCGGTGGGTAATTTATGCGCTAATTTTTGTATTTGACCCGCTGGCTGTCCTATTACTTGTATCGTCAGCAGGATTAATTGCACGTAAAGCAGAAGAAGATAAACCAAAAGTTGTAGAAAACAGATACGTCATACAAGTACCAAAAGACCAAGTCAAAAATATTCGTAAAAACGACTTGAAAAAGTAGTCAAATCGTAGTATCATAGTAGTAATGCTATGGTTGGAAAAGAAATATTTGTCTATGGTCATGTCAAATTTAGACATGGCAAAATGGATTAACGAAAACACGTTAAATCATCGATGTCCTTATTGTGGTGATTCACAAAAAAATCAGTATAAATCACGTGGATATCATTTTCTTAAAGACCAATCTTTCATTTATAAATGCCATAATTGTGGTAAGACCACTTCAAGTGTTCATTTTCTAAAAGATAATTTTCCAATGATACACAAAGAGTATCTAAAAGAATGGTTGCAAGAATCAGGTAAAAAACCAGTAAAAAAAATGCCTTCATCTAATGAATTTAAGTTTACACCAAGAACAGATATTCTAAATAAACATGAAGACTTAAAAGCAGTTGCAGTTCCAGTTTTAGAGAAGGCAATTGCAAGAGAATACCTTTTAGATAGAGGAGTTCCAGAATCCAAACTGAAAGGTCTTTGGTTTTGTGATAATGCTCAATCGTTATCGTTTCTAGGCACAAAATACAAAGATAGAGTCTTGGGTAATGACCCTAGAATAATATTACCATTTTATGCAGAAAATGGGGAACTTGTAGGATTAACAGGTCGAGCAATTAATGATTCGCCTTTACGTTATTTAACTATGAGATTCCGAGATGATGTTCCACTCATCTTTAATCTTAATGATGTGGACAAAACTAAAACTATTTACGTCACTGAGGGACCAATAGATAGTTTATTCCTACCAAATAGTATTGCTGTAGCAGGTAGTGACTTTAAGAAAATAAGCGAAGATATAAAAGAAAATGCGATACTTATTTACGACAACGAACCAAGAAATAAAGAAATAATTAAAAAGATAGAAGAGGTCATAGACCTAGGATATCGAGTTTGCATATGGAATGATAAAAACATTTCACAATGTAAAGACATAAATGATATGATAATGAGCGGTTTAAGTGAAAATGAAGTGGTGACTATTATTGAAAAATGTAGCGTATCTGGTCTCTCAGCACAATTAGCATTAAAGGAGTTTAAAAGGGTATGAATTCAGATATAAAAGTAGTCAAGTCTGACGGTTCGAAAGTAGAAATCAATTTAGAAAAGATTCATAAAATGGTAGAGAAAGCATGTAGAGGTATTACAGGTGTTTCTGAATCGCTAGTAGAAATGAATAGTGGTCTACAATTTTTTGATGGTATAACAACAAAAGAAATACAAAAGATACTTGTCAAAAGTGCTAGTGATTTGATATCGTTAGAGAGTCCTAATTATCAATTTGTAGCAGCTAGACTTTTATTATTTGCAATTCAAAAACAAGTTTTTAACACAAAATGGAAAGATGCAGAGATATATCCTTCACTTAAAGATATTATAGAAAGAAACTTAGACCACGGAGTTTACAACAAAGAAATATTAAATTATTATTCAGATAAAGAACTTAAGAAACTAAATGGTTATCTTAGACACAGCAGAGATTTCGAATTTACTTATGCAGGTCTACAACAAATAGTAGACAAGTATTTGGTACAAGATAGAAGTAGTGGAGACATTTTTGAAACTCCGCAATTCATGTACATGTTAATCGCCATGACATTATTTCAAAACTATGGTGAAAATAGATTAGATTATGTAAAGAGGTATTATGATGCAATCTCACAATTCAAAATTAACATACCAACACCAATTATGGCAGGTGTTAGAACACCGCTTAAACAATTCGCTAGCTGTGTGCTTGTCGACTCAGGAGACTCTCTCCCATCTATCTTCGCAAGTGACATGGCTATTGGAAGATATGTCGCACAAAGAGCAGGTATTGGGATTAACGCAGGTAGAATCAGAGGAATTGGTAGTAAAATTAGAGGCGGTGAAGTCCAGCATACTGGAGTTATCCCTTTTCTTAAAAAATTTGAATCAACGGTTAGATGCTGTACACAAAACGGTGTCAGAGGTGGAAGTGCTACTTGCCACTTCCCTATATGGCACCAAGAAATCGAAGACATCATTGTTCTCAAGAATAACAAAGGGACTGAAGACAATCGTGTCAGGAAACTCGACTACTCGATTCAATTAAGCAAGTTATTTTATGAACGATTTATTAAAAATGAAGACATTACTTTGTTTAGTCCTCATGATGTGCCTGGTCTCTACGAGTCATTTGGTACAAATGGGTTTGATGAACTATATCAGAAGTACGAAAATGCATATTCTATCCCTAAAAAGAAAGTAAATGCAAGAGAACTTATTACAGATTTATTAAAAGAAAGAGCGGAGACTGGCCGAATCTATATTATGAATATAGACCATTGTAATACGCATAGTAGTTTCTTAGACAAAGTGAACATGAGTAATCTTTGTCAAGAAATTACTTTACCAACTGACCCTATCGACCACATTGATGGTGATGGCGAAATTGCACTTTGTATTTTATCAGCACTTAATGTAGGTATTATCAAAGAAGATGAAATAGAAGATTTGTGTGACCTTGCAGTCAGAGGTTTAGAAGAACTAATTGATTATCAAGAATATCCAGTTGAAGCTGCAAAAATATCAACTATCAACAGAAGAAGTCTAGGTATCGGTTATATTGGCCTCGCACATTTCTTAGCAAAAAATAAAGTCAAATATGATTCACCTGAAGCATTACAACTTGTACATGATTTAACAGAAAGTTTTCAATACTATCTACTCAAGTCATCTAATCAAATTGCTAAAGAAAAAGGTGCATGTGGTGATTTTGATAAAACAAAATACTCAAAAGGAATTTTACCAATCGACACATACAAGAAAGATGTTGATGAATTAGTCAATTCAAAATATAAACATGATTGGGAAAAGTTAAGAGAAGATATACAAGTTGTTGGTTTAAGACATTCTACTCTTACTGCACAAATGCCAAGTGAATCATCTAGTGTTGTATCAAATGCAACAAATGGTATTGAACCACCTAGAGATTACTTGTCAGTGAAAAAGAGTAAGAAAGGTACACTCAAACAGATTGTACCACAATATTCTATATTAAAAAATGCATATACTTTATTGTGGGATATGCAATCAAACGAAGGATATATTAACGTAGTTGCTGTGATGCAAAAATTCTTTGACCAGGCGATATCAGGAAACTGGTCATATAATCCAGAAAATTATGAAAACAACGAAGTGCCTGTGTCAGTTATGGCAAAAGACTTGTTGAACACATATAAGTATGGTTGGAAAACATCTTATTATCAAAATACCATGGACGGTAAAACAGAAGATGTAATTGTAGACAAACCTAGTGCTGTAGACGATGCAGCTAATGTTATGTCAAAGTATGAAGAAGGAGAAGATTGCGATGCCTGTGCCATTTGAGAATAGAACTATAGCATTTAAGAGACCTGATAATTGTAAAGAAGGCGAAGAACAAAAATTTGTAAAGGGTAAAACAAATCCTGAAACGTGGCAATTTGTTAAAAACAGATACGTAGTCTTAAAAGGATTAATAGAACCAGAAATTATCAAGTTCTGTTTAGATACATGGAAAGCAGTCGAGCACCATCCAAATTCTGAGAGTATTTTAAATCAAGAAAATCGAGACATCACATATAAAAATCCAAAATCTTCTATCGGCAAATCAGTAGCTGGATATTCAACGCCTTGGGGCATAGCAATGCACGAATATCTACACAGAAGATTAGATGATGTTTTAGATTTAAATTTAGGTCCTACATACACATATACTAGAAAATATTTACGAGGTGCATATCTAGGTTCACACGTAGATAGACCATCATGCGAAGTTAGTGCAACTATATGTTTGGATTACAAAACAGATGATAACACACCATGGCCCATATGGATTAGAAACGACAAAAATTTTATACATGAATCTCCTGATTACATAAAAGAATGTACTCAAGATATACCCCAACGACTAAGAGAAGAAAATAATTGTCGTAAAGTTTTACTTGAACCTGGCGATGTCATGATGTATCAAGGACCAAATGCACCTCATTGGAGAGATTATCTTTTAGGAGATTATTCGTATCATATGTTTATACATTTCTATAATAGAAATTCACGTTTAAGAGATGTATTTGGTGAAGATTGGTTTTCTAAAATACATCGACAAAATGGATTACCTGGTAATACAATATTAGGTGCCCTAGAGTTGGACGGCAGAGAACACATATATAGTACTCAGCAAAATAATCCAGATTTTACACATTTTACTAACGTATATAATTCAGTAAAAGATAGTAATCACGAACATGACATGGATAAAATTTCTGCCACTAATGATTTTACTGATTGGGAAAAAATATGAGCACCGTATTCAACAAAAACAACGTAGACTTTAAAAAGAACAAATTATTCTTTGGCGAAGAATTGAATACTCAAAGATTCGATGAGTTTAAATATCCTATATTCGATAAACTCACACAAAAACAATTAGGATTCTTTTGGAGACCTGAAGAAGTATCTTTACAAAAAGATAGAGGAGATTATCTATCACTCACTGATGCACAAAAACATATCTTTACATCAAATTTAAGATATCAAACACTTTTAGATTCAGTTCAAGGTAGAGCACCATCTATAGCATTTCTACCATTCGTGACTCTACCTGAACTCGAGTCTTGTATCATCACATGGGACTTCATGGAAACTATCCATAGTCGTTCTTATACACACATTATAAAGAATGTTTACTCAGACCCAAGTGATATATTCGATACAATTATAGATGAACCTGCAATTATCAAAAGAGCAGAAATGGTAACAGAAAAGTACGACAAATTTATAGAGTTAGGTCGTAGACAATTATTAGGTCTCAAAGTAGACGAATACGAATTATATAAAGCATTATATCTCGCATTGATATCAGTTAACATCTTAGAAGGTATACGATTCTTTGTGTCATTCGCATGTAGTTTTGGATTTGGTGAATTAAAACTCATGGAAGGTTCAGCAAAAATTATATCATTCATTGCTAGAGATGAAGCACAACACCTTGCAGTATCACAACACATTCTCAAAGCATATAAAAATCAAGAAAATGATAAGATAATGAATCGAGTTATGAAAGATTGTGAGCAAGAAGTTTATGCAATGTACGAAGATGCAGTTGCACAGGAGAAAGAATGGGCAGAGTTTCTATTCAAAGAAGGTTCAATGATTGGTTTATCTGTACCATTACTTGGTCAATATGTAGAATTTATAGCAAACAAAAGACTTAGAGCGATAGGATTAAAACCTATATATGATATATCAAGTGCAAACAATCCTTTACCATGGACACAACATTGGTTTAATAGTAGAGGGTTACAGAATGCACCACAAGAAACTGAGATTGAATCATACGTCATTGGTGGTATCAAACAAGATGTGAATGATGATACTTTCTCAGATTTTAAATTATAAAGATAAATTATGCAAATATATGAAAAATTAGAAAGAGTTGTTGTCATGTTTACTGGCGGTATTAAGAGTACCGCATTGTTAGATTTTATTGCAAAAAACAAAGGCGAAGAAGATGAACTAATATGTCTTCATGTTACAGAAGAAGGTAAAAAAACACACGAAAATTTACAAAAAATATGCGACTTCTATGGTGTCGATTTAATAATAGATAAAAGATACGACCCATTAAACGAAAATTATGCGAGTATGGAAAGATTGCCTTATAGTATGTGGTTTGTATCAGCATTAGACATGGCATTAAGACAAACTGATAGAAAAATAAATGTTGTTTTTGGTGCAGATTGTGGTTTTGATGAAATTGCTGACGGAGGCACATTTCAATTTCCTATTTTCCCAAAAACACTAGAATTAATTCAAGCATTTAGATTATTTACAGATTTTGCAGAACCTACACTCAAAGGTATTAGACAATTTACACCTTTGTTGAATGGATTACCATTAAGGCAACAATACGATAGACTTTCGAATGAAGTTAAACAACTAGTCGGAGAGACAATCGATGACTCAGGCAGTGAAAGTGAACAAATGTTATTAGAAGAATTAAGGAGATAATTATGATAGAAATTTTCAGTAAACCAGCATGTCCATATTGTGTAAAAGCAAAGTCACTTTGTGAACAACAAGGATATAAATTTGAATATAAAATGTTAGATGAGGACTTTACAAGAGAAGAACTCTTTGAACAATTTCCTACAGCAAGAACTTTTCCACAAATCAGAATAGATGGCCATGCAATTGGTGGATACGACAATCTCTTAGAATGGCATCTCAATAAGTAATGAGAAAAATACAACTATTCATGCCTATTGAAAAAGACCAAGATGTTATTTGTGAGAGATGGAAACATCTACTCAAAAAAATAGACCGTGAATTTTGTGAAGTTCGCACTTACGTTGTAGGTGTGGATTTAAGTAAATCTGATTTACATCCAAAATGGCAAGAAGAAACTCTACCGTTTTGTGTGGAAACAAAACCAAATCAACAACCAAAGAAAAAGTCTTTTGAATCTATGTGGAAAACATACATCTTAGAACAAGATAAAGCAGAAGACGAATATATACCAGATTATGATTAGATTTAGATACTATTGTGATGAATGCCAGAGCGAATTTGAAGTTGAACCTATACATGAGCCAACTGAAGTGTTAAAACCAAAAGTCTGTACATTTTGTGCAACTAAAATTGATGACTGGTTTTTTGACGATACAGATGAAGAATAATTTAGAACAAATTATTTGTATAATCAAAGAAAACTTAACGACTGATTTACTCTCTAGAAGTTGGATTAATAAAAACGCTAAACAAAAGATGGCAGGTCATTGTTATCATGCATCAGCAGTTTTACAAGATTTCTTTCCTGAACTAGATTTATACAGAGGTATAGATGAAGAAGGTGAATATCATTGGTGGTGTCAAAAAGGTGATGAGATTATTGATATCACAGCAGAACAATATACAGAACTAGGACTCACACCACCATATCAAGATGGTGAAAAACAAAGTAGATTAGGTTGGTCATACAAAGACAAAGTTAAAAAACTAAATGAAAGATGTCAGAATCAAATAGAAAACAAACAAACTACAATCTATAGTCATGAGAATTTATAGTAAAATAAGTGCTATGGTAGATAAAGCTGTAGAATATAGTAAGAAATTAGACATATCACATTACGATGCTGATATCAACATCTATAGACTTCCTCCATCATTTACACAAAAAGGTATCATAGAACACCCTAGACAATTGGAAGGCAAAACTTATTTGTCCATCTATGTCAGATTAGACGAAGAGAGATACATAACGTTAGCACATGAAATGATACATGCCAAACAAATATTAGAAGAAAGACCTATTGATGAAAATGAGGCATACATTATGGAGAAACAACTAGCAAATGATTTATAATCCTGACATGAAGTTTCATTTCTTCGATGAACCCTACAAACATGTTCTAATAGAAAACATTATGTTGCCTGAGATAGCAGACGAATTTTTATATAGTGAAACTATCGAAAGATTTTACGAAAAGGTTGGTTTAGAATTTGTTGAAGAGAAGTCTAATTGGAATAATATGAGAATGGATTTTAGACATTACACAAAACAT
>Ga0114932_10001707_pt1 | contig 24529 bp, 23 predicted proteins | sample 2SBtaG_2_FD_87286 | JGI IMG/M metagenome (GOLD analysis project Ga0114932, IMG submission 87286) | Deep subsurface microbial communities from Kolumbo volcano to uncover new lineages of life (NeLLi) - 2SBTROV12_ACTIVE470 metaG | ecosystem: Environmental > Aquatic > Marine > Volcanic ...
AAGAGAAAAAGCCGTACAAAAAAAAGTAGATCCTGCTACGGTTGCAGTTGTGTGTGGTTTGAGAACGGATGCAGCAGAGCGTCAAAAAATACAACGAGGACAAGCAAGAGACGTAAAGTATAGAGATACAGAAGAAGTTACAGTTTTTTCTCCTGTTCGATCAACAGGCAGTAGTCATGTTGTCAAAGAAGCTAAAGGAGGAAGTGTTGTTATGAAAACAGATGGACCTTTTCCTACTTGTACTTGGAATGATTTATCTCGGGTTAGAGAAAAACCTAAGGGGTTACAAGATGAAAGTGAAGATCCAACCAAAAGAGTAGGTTGGTGTCAACAATCATAAGTTTTAAAAAGCCTCGGATAAACCGAGGCTTTTTTTATAAACAGTCAAGTCGTTGTTTTAACTTAGCAATTCCAATATATCCAAATAATCCTGATGCAAAGACGAGTGCAAGTACACAAGGCCAGTAGGGAAGTGATAGGTTAGGATCTAAGGCCGCAGCACGGCTTCCTTCAAGTGCATAGGTTAGTGGATTGAGCAGGTTGATATAAGCAAGAGTTGGAGAGATGGAGTATAGTGTTTTCCATGAAAATTGAAAACAACCAAGAAACCACATTGGAAATATAATTCGGAGCCAAATGTTATCAAGTTTATAGATGTTTTCTGTTAGGCTCGACATAAGGACTGAGAAAAATCCAAAAAAGATACAAGCAACAAGAAGTATGAAATAGAACTTGAAAAAAGAAAAATGCTCAAATGAACATTGATTCCATAATAACAGTTTGCCAATAGGAAGAATGAGCAGAGTGATGATAAAAGCTTGATAAGCATTATCGAGTGCGTATTTGGCAAAAATCATCCATTGTGGAATTGGTAGTGTGAGCTCGTATGTCAAGTTGCTTCCTTCATCAGTAATATCGGTGATTAACTTTGCGATATTATTAATTGTTGAAAAAAAGCCCCATGTTCCAGTCATACTAAATAAGATAAATGGTCCAAAGTTTTTAAGTCCTGCCACTGGCATGATATATGCAAAAACAATGGTATTGAGACTTGAAAAAATTAAACCATTGAGAATTTTATCTTTAAATTGTGGTTTATAGATAATAAAACTTCTAATAAGAAGTTGTTTGAGTATTTGCATATTTTGTAAAAACATACATATTCCTTTTAGAATTTATAGATCTTCTGAGTCAGTATTATCTTCTTGCATTAATTTGATAAATACATCTTCAAGATTAGATTTACTAAAGTTTTTCTTTAAATTTTCAGGAGTATCAATTAGTTTAATGACTCCTTTATCAAGGATACAAACGCGATCAGATAGCACTTCTGCTTCTTCAAGATAGTGTGTTGTTAAAAGAATGGTAATACCCTCTTGTTTTAACTCTTTGATCACTTCCCACAGATTTCTTCTAATGTGTGGGTCAAGTGCAACAGTAGGTTCATCAAGGATGACAAGTTTAGGATTATGCATGAGAGTTCTTGCAAGAATAAATCGTTGTTTATACCCACCTGAAAGAATTGCTCCTTTAGAATCAGCATACTTTAATAAACCAAATTTATTCATCATTTCTTGGCAGCGCAGTTCAATCACATCTTCGGGTACATTAAAATAACGTCCAGCAAAGATAAGATTTTCCTTGATGGTAAGCATAGAATCAATATTTGGTTTTTGTGGACAAAGTCCTATGATTCTTCGAAATCCTGTAACATGATCGTAGATAGATTGATCTTGATAAAAAATGTTTCCAGATGTTGGTGGATGCAATGTTGAAATAATTGAAGACAATGTTGTTTTGCCTGCACCGTTTACACCAAGAAGGCTTAGGATCTCTCCTTCATAAATATCAAGATTAACTCCTTTGAGAGCATGAATTACTGGAGTACTGTGATACGTTTTGGTAACATTTTGAACTTTGAGTAATACATTCTTACTCATAAAAACTCCTTACATTTTGCTTAAGCTGTGTACTGCAATTATTGCAGATAATTAAGCAAATATTATTAAAATAGACTGAGTGGAAAAATAAAATTGATTACATGTAGTTCAAGCTATATGTAAAAAAGTGATGCGAACAAGTATGAAAACTTGATCAAGCAATCAATCGGATAGTAGATGTTAAAATTACCATTTTTAGGTACCTCCTGATAGGTTAGAGAGGTTCTTCTTATATTTTAGAAAGTATCAGATGCATTTTAATTGTCAATGTGTTTCCAGATTCCTATTTTGCACCCTGTTAATATTCTTTCTATAGTGTTAGCTTCCGGATGAGTGTTAGGTATTGCTTATTGAACGTCGGTTATAGAAAAAATTGCGACTACAATAGGATTGCTTCCAGGCATTGTTATGCATACTTTTGTTTCGGAATTATTTATTTGTCGAGTTGGAACCTTAAAGGATTCTAATTTGAGCATGTCTCTTCTTTGTAAAGCTGTGTTTATTTTAGATACTTCATTGCGTTGACAGCTGTATATAGATTGGAATACAAAGCTGAACAAGAATACCATAATGTGTTGTTTATAATTCATGATAAGTGCTTGCTTGTTAAGGTCTATGTAGATTAGCCATGAGAGGAAATAGAGCATGTCCCCAGCATTGAGCTGAGTTTGCTTTTCCGGATAAAATTTTTATTGCAAGGTCTCTATCACTGGATGTAGATGGTATAAGTTTTGATGCGTCATCTTCATTCATTGGTGGAATGTTGAAAGTGAGCATTCCTCTTGGTCCTTGGCATTTAAATAGGACTTGTCTATTCTTATTATCACCTTGCATAGTGATGAGTCCTAAGCGATTATTGCCTTTTGACACAACTTCTTCTAGGTATTGTTTGTATTCAGTTGAACTATCATTTGTTGCAATATAATGGGAGATACATAGAGTAGATAAAATTAAACATATTTTGTAAAAATTCATATATAATCCTATTTAAGTTCGAGCACCTGGAGAAAACGTGTAAGTTCCTATTTTTTTGCCAGTTAAAATAGCTATAATATCTTGATTAGAAGATAGTTTTCTTGCATTTTCACTTGAGAGAGGATTTGTCTCTTGATTATTAACTGTAATAATTCTTTTGAGAGTTGGACGATTATTTTTTCTAGGTCCAAATACTCTACAGCAACGAATTTCTCCTTGTTCAATATCACCTGACAGTAGTTTTTTTATTGTTGCAATAGGTCTAGAGCTATTTTTGCTTTTCTTGTTTTGTTCGCTGCAATTTATAACTTGTAATAGAAGTGTTGTACTTAAAGTAAGTAAAACGATTGTTTTTTTATGCATAATTTTTATTTTTCCCTAAAATTTTTATTAATAAAAGATATCTAAAAAAGAGCTTTTAGTAAACGCTATTTTTGTTCTTCAGGAAAAAATTGCAAAAGTTCATAGACTGAAGATAGCCGTTTGATTGTAGGGTTTTGATTTTTTTGTATAACTTGGTCTTTGGCCAGAATCATTTGTGCAAAACCAAATGTCTTGCATTCTTTTGCATGGATATCGATATTATGAATTGGTTTAATTTGTCCTGTTAGGCTAATTTCTGCAAGAGCAATTGTTTTAGCTGGAAGTGACTGTTGAAAGTAGCTTGAAAGAATTGCAAGTGCAATGCCAAGATCACATGTTTGATCTTTTGTTTTCATACCACCGCTTATTTTAAAAAATAAATCATGCTTGCTTAGGGGGATGTGTAAATATTTTTCTAGAATTGCAGCAATGAGTACAACATGTTTGTGATCAATGCCAGTGATGACTCGTTGTGCAATTCCTGCATGTACTGGTACGGTAAGAGCCTGTAATTCTAAGAAGATTGGGCGTGTTCCTTCAAGAGAGCTAACAAGTGTTGAGCCAGGGGCGTGTTTTGTTTGTTCTAGTAGATGTTGATTAATGTTTTGTACTTCTTGCAAACCATCTTGTTTCATATGAAAAAACCCAATTTCATTAATTGAGCCAAATCTGTTTTTGATTGCTCGAAGAGTTCTTGTTTGCCATTGATCTTCTTTTTGTAAGTAAAAAACAGCGTCAACCATATGTTCAAGTAGCTTTGGACCTGCAATATTTCCTTCTTTGGTAATATGTCCGGTGGCAATGATTGCGATGTTATGTTCTTTTGCAAGTCTCATTAGATGAAATGTTGTTTCTTTGAGCTGTGAAATAGTTCCTGGTAGGGCATTTGATTCTTTGCTTAGAATGTTTTGAATTGAGTCGATAATAACGAGTGTTGGTTTTTTTTGTTTGCATATCTCAGTAATAACTTCAAGAGTTGATTGATCAGAAAAAAATAAATTGTTAATAGGTTCTTGATGTACTCGTTGAAAACGTAGTTTAACTTGAGCAAGAGACTCTTCTGATGAAAAATAAATAACTTCACGATGTTTACTAATTTGAGTGGATACTTGTAAGAGAAGTGTTGATTTACCAATTCCAGGATCGCCTGATAGCAGAATAAATGAGCCTGGTACAATTCCTCCACCAGTCACCCGATCCCATTCAGTACTTTCAGAGATGATTCTGGTTTGTTCTTTAGATGAAATAGAGTCAAGTGTATGAATATGTTTATCTGCTTGAAGTGTGGATTTAATTTTAGTTGTAGTTTTGGAACTTATGATTTCATCAAGAGAGTTCCATTCTTTGCAATCAGGACAACAACCAACCCACTTTACTGTTTGGTATGTACATTTAACACATTCAAAATATGATTGAGATTTAGCCATAATATTATCTAGTTCTTGTCATATTTCCTATTTCTGCTCCGGCCCATATTGTTGGTGGAAGCAATAGAAGGGTTAGTAAGCAGCAGGCAAAAGTTGTAGGCATTCTTCTTGGTTGAATTACTTCTGTGTTACGGGATTGTTGTTGAGAATTTGTTGGTGCTGGAGCTCGTTCATGATGATGAGTTGCAACTTTTTTCATATTTTTTCTAAACTTTCCTGCATGTAGGTATGATTGAGGCAGTAAAGTTTGTAGTGCAAGAAAGAGAAATAAAAACTTTTTCATAATTAATCTTTTCTGATGATGTGACATTTTCTGCAACGAGGTTCATATTGTGTTGAACCGACAACAATTAATGGATCATTATAGTGTGCAGGTTTTCCGTCAATGAGTCGTTGTGAAATACAGAAAGTATCATCTCCGCAGATACTGCAAATTGCTTTAAGTTTCATAACATGATCTGCATAAGCAAGAAGATTTGGCATTGGTCCAAAGGGCTCTCCACGAAAATCAAGTTCTAATCCAGCAAGTATAATTTTTTTATTAGATTCAACAAGGAAACGTACAAGTTCTATGAGTTCATCTTGTTCAGGAGTGAAAAAGTGAATTTCATCAATTGCAATTATTGAAGCAGGAGAGTTTAGAACTACTTGTTTAATTTCTTCAACAGAAGTAACAGGGATGCAATTTACCCAGCTTCCATTTCTTGAAGGAATATAGCTTAAAGGATCTTTTTCCAAATTTAAAAGTTTTCTATTATCAATTGCTGGTTTAAAGACTAATACATCAAACCCTGCAAGAATAAATCGTCCAATTTGTTTGATAATTTCTTCTGATTTTCCAGAGCACATTGCTCCGCAGATAACAGTTAAAGCTCCTTTTTGAAGTGCTGTTCGTTGTATGTTGAGTGGAGTTGCTTTATGTATAGGATTACTTGTTTGTGGTAGTTCTTGTTGAGGATAGTTCATAATAGTGATGAGTGAAAAAAGTAGTAAACATAGTAATTTTTTAAACATAAAGAATTCCTTTTTTGTTTAAGTTGTTATTTTTATTTAGGTATATGTTGAGCATAAATGGTTGGTTGTTTTTTTCAAGAAAGATCTAAAAGTTTTGATGAGATTTTTTAAATACCTGTTATTCTTGTTTTGTTATTTATAAAAAGAAAATTCAAATACATTATTTGTGAAAGGTTCCTTGTGTCATCTGGATATATTTGTGTAAAAAAATCAGGACCTCTTGAAGGAAAAGTTGCTCTTTCTGGTGCAAAAAACGCTGTTCTAGCAATTATCTCATCATTACTATTAACTTCTGGCAAATCAGTTTTAAAAAATGTTCCAGCGCTTTCAGATGTTCATCAAATGATTGGCATTTTAGAATCGTTAGGTGTAACAACTCTTTTTGATGAAAAACAAAATATATTAGAAGTTGATACATCAACGTTGCAACATAATGAAATTGCGCAAGAGTGTGTTAAAAAGTTTCGTGCATCACTTTTAGTTTTAGGGCCAGTTCTTGCTCGTTTTAATAGCGTTAAGTTAGCATTGCCAGGTGGCGATGAAATTGGTGCGCGTCCAATTGATTATCATATTAAAAATTTTATTAAAATGGGAGCAAGGGTATATCAAGAAGATGATTTTTTGTATGCAGAATCAGATAAGCTTCATGCAAAAAAAATTATACTAGATTATCCAAGTGTTGGAGCAACTGAAAATTTAATGATGGCATTAACCTTGGTGCCAGGGGAGTCGTGGATTATTAATGCCGCTCTTGAGCCAGAGGTGTTGGATTTGATTACTGTTTTGCAAAAAATGGGAGCGCAAATTGAAATTATGCCGCCTGCAATGATCAAAATTACAGGGGTTACATCATTAAGACCTGTTAATCATACAGTTATGTTTGATCGTTTAGAAGCAGGTTCATTGTTGACTGCAGGAGCATTATCAAAAGGTGATGTGTATTTGCCAGATGCTCAGGCATACAATATGGATTTGTTTTTAATGAAGCTTGAGGAGATGGGCAATAAAGTTACCATTGGCAAGGGTGGAGTAGGTGTTCGGATTAAGGGTGCTAAAAATCAACGAGCAGTTTCTTTCAAGACAGCACCTTATCCTGGTTTTGCAACCGATCTTCAACCATTGATGATGGTTGCACAGACAATGGTTTATGGAATCAGTGAAATTGTTGAAACAGTTTTTGAAAATAGGTTTTTACATGCACCAGAGTTAAATAAAATGGGTGCTAATATTCATGCAACAGGACACTTTGCAAAAGTCACGGGAGTCAAAGAACTTTATGGATCAGATGTTGTTGCAACAGATATTCGTGCAGCATGTGCTCTTGCTTTAGCAGGGCTTGTTGCAGATGGACAGACTAGGATTGATGGTTTGCATCATTGGAAACGTGGATATGAAACCTTAGATGATAAATTGCGTTCTCTTGGGGCAATTATTGAGTTTGAAGAATTTGCAGGGCAAGTTTCTAAGAAAGTTGCACCAGCAGTACAATCTTCTTCTGATATAGCAAAGACATTGGCAGATAAGGATTATATATAAAAAATTATTTGTTAAAAACTAGAGATGAGTTCAATTAGCTCACGTGTAATTTTTGCTTGTCTCATTTTGTTAAATGATAACTTCATAGACTTTTGTAAATTATCTGCACTGCGAGTTGCATTATCCATTGATAAGAATCGTGCTGACTGCTCAGAGAGCATTGAATTTGTTAGGATGAGCAAAATATTCATTTTAAGTAAAGTGTGAAATAAAGAATGAGCAACTTCTTCTACCGATTGGGGCCACTCATAGAGATCAAGGTTGAGTTGGTCTTTCGTTTCACAAGGGTCAGGATTTATAGGAACAATAGTTGTTGATTGAGCTTCTTGTAAAAAGAATGTTTTTGGATAGCTATAAAAGCAGACAACCTCTTCATAATCTTTATGAAGTTCAAGTACTTTTTCATATAAATCATTAGCAATCGATTCAAGTTTATTTGGTAATACTTTATCAAACTGCATTAAAGGTTGGATGTTTTTTTGTTCAAGGTATGTAGTTGCTTTTTTGCCGATACTTATGACATGGCTATTTTGTAAATTTTGTGATGTTAGATGTTTATTAAAGTAGGCATACATTGTGTTGTTAAAGGTGCCACAGAGACCTTTTTCAGCTGCAAAAACAATATAAAGAGTTTTATAAGTAGCGATTTGTTTTTCAGGTTTATGTTTTTGGGCAATTGCACACAGTAGAGGTTTAACTTCATTTTTCAAATGTTGCATCGCATCAGACTGTTTCTTGAGTTTTGAATGCGATGACATAGAGATAAGTCGCATTGTCTGTGTGATTTTTTTGATTGCTGCAATTGCTTTAATTCTATGTTTTAATTGAATAAGTTGTGACATAATTCTTTACATTTATATTTATTGTTTCAAATGTTATTATGAGTGTATGTATTTTAAAGTAGAAATGCAAATTAAGAGCGCTATTTTGGAACAAGAGTCGTATGATTATAGTTATTGATGCATATAATTTTATAAAACATATATCTCAGGTTACATTTGTTTCTGATAAGGAAAAACAGTACTGGATTAAAATATTTCAGAAGTATGGTGATATGAGGGGAAATGATGTTCTTTTTGTATTTGATGCTGGTCCAGGTCTATATCAGGTTACTGAACATTATAAGAGATTAACGGTAGTATATTCTGGACAAATGCAAACTGCAGACGATGTTATAAAAGCATGGTTGCAGCAGCGCCAAGGACAAGATATATTATTAGTAACATCTGATAGAGATATTTGTGCTTTTGCAAATAGAGTAAATATTGTATCAATAGGTTCAGATGATTTTTATCAAGTCTTCACTCAGGTTATGGAAAATCAAGAAGTTTATGAAGAAAAAGTGGCGCAAACTGCTTATAAAGTAACAGAAGATCAGATAGAGGGGCTTGATGAGTTAATGGAAATGGGAAGTAGGGATTTAGTTGATAGAAAAGAAGATGAAATTGTTTTTCGAACAAGAAGCAATGGTAAATCATCAAAATTTGAAAGAAAGTTACTTCGTAAAGTTGAAAAGATTTAAGTGATATGAAAAATTTTGAGTTAAAATATGATATGTCTCAGATTGATCAGGTTGTAAAAGAGTTTGCTCAGCGTGTGCAAGATAAACAGGTTATTACCTTTACAGGTTCTCTTGGTGCTGGAAAAACAACTTTTGTTTCACATCTTTTACGGAACTGGGGAGTGCAAGGTCCAGTTACTAGTCCGACATTTACTTACATGAATGTATATCATCTATCAGACGGAAGAGTTGCATATCATTTTGATTTATATCGTTTGGGTAATTTAGAAGAGTTTGAGCAAGCAGGTTTTACGGAATATCTTTATCAAGAAAATAGTATATGTCTGATAGAATGGCCAGAAGTAATCTCTTCCTTGTTAACTCAATCAGTGAGTTTCGTATCATTGGAGTTCATTGATCAGGATACAAGAAAACTGCAGTATAATATTTAAAAAGAGAAATCTATGAGTTTTTGTAAAAAGAATGGGTGCTGTCAAAAGAGTCAGGGGTATGAGCAAGAAGATTATCTTGTTTGCACTTGTATGGGAGTTATGAAATCAGAGATTCTAGATGCTATCAATAATGGTGCTGATACATTTGAACAATTGTCTCAAGACTTGGGTGTTGGAACAGGCTGTAGTAGCTGCGTTGAAGAGGTTCAACAAATGCTTGCTAAAGGGCTTAAAAAGAGCTGTTGTCAAAAAAATAACTAAGGGAGTAAAGGGCAAAAAGTCTTTTTAAATGCTTGGAAATAGACATTCTATATTTATAGATCAATAAATTCTAAAAAAAAATTAAAGTTTTCGTTGATAAGTTTTAAAAAAAACAATATTCTATAGTAGAAATTGTGTGTAATTTGACATATTTCATCCGGGGCGAGATTCCCGAGCGGTCAAAGGGGACGGACTGTAAATCCGTTGGCACAGCCTTCGAAGGTTCGAATCCTTCTCTCGCCACCATTTTTAGTTGAATTATACAAATGTGCTGCTACACTGATAGCGAGTGATTTAAGATTGTGTAAGCGGGAATAGCTCAATTGGCTAGAGCGACAGCCTTCCAAGCTGTAGGTTGCGGGTTCGAGTCCCGTTTCCCGCTCCAATATAAGTTGAAATGTAAGCTGGCGTAGCTCAATGGTAGAGCAACTGATTTGTAATCAGTAGGTTGCAGGTTCAAGTCCAGTCGCCAGCTCCATTTTTTGGGGTGATTGTTTTGTAAAACAAAGTTGTTTTTTTGTCGGGTTTGCTTTACAATAATAATTATACATAGTTTTTCTGTGTATGTGCCCACGTAGCTCAGTCGGTAGAGCACTTCCTTGGTAAGGGAGAGGTCACCGGTTCAAATCCGGTCGCGGGCTCCAGAAAAAAAAGAGAACGGTAGGCGCTAAAAGTTGAGTGTTTAGCCTCTGCTTGGGAGTAGGTCAGTAGCTCCAATGGTAGAGCAGCAGACTCCAAATCTGCGTGTTGGGGGTTCGAATCCCTCCTGGCCTGCCAAGAAGAAATTGTTTGTGCTTTAGTCTGTTAGGGTTTTATAGAGATGAAAAATCTAGTCTCGTTTCTTCGTGAAGTAAAAATCGAGTTGTCAAAGGTTGTTTGGCCAAGCAAGGAGGATTTTATTGGAGCGGTTGTTATTGTTTTTATAACAATGATAGCTTTCGCTGTGTTTTTAGGGATTGTAAATAAGGTTTTTCAGGCAGGAGCGCTCAGAGGATTTGAGTATCTTGTTTTTGGTCGCTAGCGGGGTATTAAGTTTTTATGAAACAGTGGTATGTGCTTCAAATATATGCGGGCTATGAAGATAAAATCAAGGCGGACCTTGAGTATCGAATAGCTCAGTCTTCATTTAAAGATAGTTTTGGGGATGTTTTGTTTCCTTCTGCGAAAATGAAACAGGTTTTCAGTAGCATTGAGGAAGAAGATCAACAGTTATTTCCGGGTTATGTCTTGATTGAGATGGATTTGTCGGCTGAGGCTATGAGGTTAGTTTTAGAGACACCAAGGGTTTTAAGGTTTTTGGGGGGCAGGTCTCCTGTTGCTTTATCTCAAAAAGAAGTTGATCGTGTTTTTGAAAAAGTTCAGGGTGGTGTTGTGCTTTCTGGTGGTCAGGGTGACTTGACTGTGGATAGCGAGGTAACTATAACTGATGGACCGTTTGCGGGGTTTGTTGGTGTTGTTGAAAAGGTTGATGTGGAAAATGAACGCATTACTGTAATGGTGAGCATTTTTGGCAGAATGACTCCTGTGGAATTGAGATTTGATCAGGTGAAAAAGTAATTAAAATATTTGTGGTATAAAGATTATGGCAAAGAAAACTAGTAATATAAAATCATCTCTTAAGCTTTTGGTTCCGGGGGGTGGTGCAACTCCAGCTCCTCCAGTTGGATCGGCTCTTGGGCAGCATGGTGTAAATATAATGGACTTTTGTAAGCAGTTTAATGCAAAAACTGCTGATCGTAAGGGAGAGACAGTACCGGTAGTAATAACGGTTTTTAAGGATAGAAGTTTTACTTTTATTATTAAGACGTCTCCAACATCTGAGCTGGTTAAGAAAAAAATAAGTGCTTCAAAGGGCTCTTCTCGTCCTCATGAGCAAATTATTGGAAAGATTTCGTGGAGCGATGTGGAAGAAATAGCAAAAGCTAAGCTTCCTGATTTGAATACGCGTGATATTGAGGAGGCTAAGAAGGTAGTTGCAGGAACAGCTCGCAGTATGGGCGTAGAGGTTATCGAGGGATAAGGTTTTTTATGAATAAACATGGTAAAAAATATAATAAGGCAAAAGGTGTTTTGTCAGAAGAGGGAGGTTTTCCTGTTCGTGATGCACTTAGCAAAGCAAAAGAGCTAGCATATGTTGGTTTTGATGAATCAGTAGATATTTCTGTGAATCTAGGAATAGATGCTTCTAAGGGTGATCAAGTGGTCAGGGGCAGTGTTATTTTGCCTGGAGGAACAGGTAAGAAGGTTAAGGTTTTGGTTTTTGCAGAAGGTGCAAAGGCTGATGAGGCGAAGGCTGCTGGGGCAGATCACGTAGGTTTTCAAGATTTAGTTGATAAGATTTCTGGTGGTTGGATGGATTTCAACTATGCTATTGCAACACCGGATTTGATGCCTCGTTTGGGTGTCCTTGCGAAAATTTTAGGTCCTAAGGGATTGCTTCCAAATAAAAAATTAGGAACTGTTGCAGAAGATGTAGCTTCTGTTGTTAAAGAGTTAAAAAAAGGAAAGTCATTCTTTAAGAATGATAAGTATGGATTGGTGCATTTTTCTGTTGGAAGAGTGTCATTTGATGTAGATGCGTTGCATAAAAACTTTGAAGAGTTCTTTAAGGTTCTTTCTGCGTCAAAACCTTCTGTATCAAAAGGGAAATTTGTTCGAAAGGTTACTGTTTCTTCTACTATGGGTGTTGGTATACCGGTAGATTTAGCAGATCTTTCTTAGTGTCGTTGGGCTAAAGAGGTATAAAATGAATCGACAGCAGAAAGAAAGTTTAGTACAAGGGGTTAGCAAGAAGTTTGGCGAGCATGAGGGTTCTTTTATAGTTAACTATCAGGGAATGAGTGTTGCTCAGGTGCAAGAATTGCGTTTTGCTTTAGCTGACAAAGATAGTCAGATGCAAGTTATTAAAAACCGTTTGGTTAAGATAGCTGTTAAGGAAAGTTCTGATTATGAGGCTTTAGGAAGTGTGCTTCAGGGGCAAAATGCAGTTATTTTTGCAAAGTCAGACTTAACTGGTGTGGCAAAAGTTTTATATGATTTTTCAAAAGCAAATGAAGAGCTGGAAATTGTGGCGGGTTGCTATGGTTCTCAGTTGCTTGATCAAAAATCTGTGAAAACTTTAGCGAAGCTGCCTCCAAGAGAAGTATTGCTTGCACAGCTTTGTGGTACGCTGCAGGCTCCAATTGCTTCATTCGCGAATGTCTTGCGACAGTTGCTCGTAAAAACTGTCTTGACAGTTAAGGCGATAGCTGAAAAGAAAGAAAAAGAAAGTTAGTAAAGAATTTTTTGTTTTAACGTTTAAATAATTGTTTGTATGGAGACATATATGTCTAAAAATTTTGATCAAATCATAGAAAACATCGAGAAAATGTCTGTTTTAGAGCTTTCTGAGCTTGTAAAGACTTTAGAAGATAAGTTTGGTGTTTCTGCTGCTGCAATGGCTGCTCCTGCTCCAGCTGCTGGTGCAACACAAGAGGATGCTCCTGCAGAAGAAAAAACAGAATTTAAGGTTGTTTTAAAAGATATGGGTTCTCAAAAAATTAAAGTTATTCAAGCATTGCGTAAAGTTATGACTTTGGGTCTAGCAGATGCTAAGAAGATGGTAGAAAGTGCTCCTGTGGCTCTTGTTGAAGCGGCTTCAAAAGAAGATGCTCAAAAAATGAAAGAAACTCTTGAGGGAGCAGGCGCTACAGTAGAATTAGCATAAGTCGCTGTAGAAAAAGGGAAGTGAGAATGGGGGATGCTGTTACTGTATGGTGGTTTTTGCGGTAAGGAGGAGCATGATATCTTGCTCGACCATTGATAATTTTATTGTACGTAAGTCGTTTAGAAAAAATAAATCTGTGATACCTGTTCCTAATTTAATAGAGGTTCAGTCAGATTCTTTTAATGATTTTGCGCAGCTAGATTGTTTGCCAGAAGAGCGGAAAAATATGGGGCTTGAAAAAGCTTTTAAAGATATTTTTCCTATAGAGTGTGGGTCAAAGCTTTCATTGGAATATGTAAGCTATGAATTAGGATCTTGGGCTTGTTCTTGTGGTGAGTTAACTGGTGTTGCAAATCGTTATGCATGGAAAGATTCTGCTACAGGAGAAACAGGTGTTTCTAGGTTAGATGGTAGTTCAAAAACAAAACGATATGTTGTTTGTTCATCTTGTCATTCTCGTGTGGGGCTAAGTGTTCCGCTTTCTGTACAAGATTGTAGAGATAGTGAGAAAACATTTGCTTTTCCATTGAAAGTGAAGGTACAGCTGATTACATGGGATACGGATAAAGACAGTAAGGTTATTCACGATATTAAAGAGCAAGATGTTTATTTTGCAGATGTTCCCGTTATGGTTGATCATTATGAACGTAATGGTCAATATAAGCTTGGAAGCCAAGGAACCTTTATTATCAATGGAGTTGATCGGGTTGTCGTAAGTCAGCTTCATAAGTCTTCAGGTGTTGTGTTTTCAAAAAGCAAAAAAACAAAAGATCTTCGAGGTCGTCCATACTATTTTGCTCGCATTATTCCTATGCGTGGCTCTTGGCTTGATTTTGAATTTGATACTAATGATTGTTTATATGTACGTATAGATAAAAAGAAAAAGGTGTTAGTAACAACATTCTTGCAAGCTCTTGGTATTAGCAGAGAGGAAATTCTTCCAAAGTTTTATCAAGAAGATAAGGTTTATACTCATCAAGGTGCTTTTTATAAAGAAGTTGATGATAGTATGCTGGGATATAGAGTTGAAAAAAATATGTTGCCAGCAGCTCAAGAGAAAAAATTCTTAGGGCGCAAAGTTACTCCGGATATGTTAAAACAGCTTAAAGCAGCTAAAGTTAAGACAGTTCAGGTGCCTCAATCTTATCTGTTAAATAAAGTTGTTAGGGCAGATCTTGTTGACTCTCAGACAGGAGAAGTGCTTGTTGAGCAAGGTGCAACTTTAACTGAAGATGTTATTGTTTCATTGTTAAAACATGAAAAAATACAGTTGGATGTGATAAATTCACAGGGATATGCATTTCAGCCAACTATGGCAATAAGCTTGTCTCATGATGCTAGCAAAACTCAAGATGATGCTTTACATGATATTCATGCAAAGATTTGGCCTGGAGATGTTCCTACAATTGGTGAGGTTAGAGAGCGTCTTGAGCGACAATTCTTTTCAGGCAGGTATTATGATTTAGCCCAAGTGGGAAGAGTTCGTTTAAATAAGAAATTGGGGCTAGATGTTCCAAGGGATGTTGTTGCTTTAACATTAGATGATATTGTTGCAACAATTAAATATTTAATGAACTTGAGAGAGCGAGGGATTGGTGAGCTTGATGATATTGATCATTTAGGAAATAGACGTGTTAGACTTGTCGGAGAGCTTCTTGGAAATCAGTTATACACTGCACTTGCACGTGTAGAGCGTATAGCAAAAGAGCGCTTTAGAATGCAAGAAGTGCATAATGCTTTAATGCCTCAAGATTTTTTAAATGTAAAGCCTTTGAGTGCTGTGCTTCGTGAATTCTTTGGCTCAAGTCAATTGTCGCAGTTTATGGATCAGACAAATCCTTTAGCAGAGTTGGCTCATAAGAGGCGTTTATCTGCTTTGGGACCAGGTGGTGTTATGAAAGATCGGGCAACTTATGAAGTTCGTGATGTTCATACATCTCACTATGGTAGAATATGTCCTATCGAAACTCCTGAGGGACAAACAATTGGTTTGATTTCTTCCCTTGCAACATATGCTATGGTTAATGAGCTTGGATTTATTGAATCAGCTTATCGATCAGTAAAAAATGGAAAAATACAAGATGAGGTAGTATTCTTAGATGCCTTTGAAGAAGGGTCTCGATATATAGCTCAGGCAGATGCTGTAGATTCTTCAGGTAAAAAGCTAGGAAATGATAAAGTATTAGCTCGTCACGATGGGAACTTTGAAGTTGTTGATTCTAAGCAGATAGATGCAATTGATTTATCGCCGCAACAACTTGTTTCAGTTGCTGCATCTTTAATTCCTTTCTTAGAGCATGATGATGCTAGTCGTGCGTTAATGGGTGCAAATATGCAACGTCAGGCTGTTCCTCTTATTTGTCCTAAAAAGCCGTTTGTTGGAACAGGCATGGAAAAAGAAGTTGCAAAATCATCAGGGGCTGCAATTATTACAGAGCGCTCTGGAACAGTAAAGTATGTTTCTGCTGATGAAATTATTGTTGCTTCAAACGAACAAGACTTTGCAGATGAAGAATCTTGGGTTGAAAATGCTGTGCAAGTGTACCAACTTAAGAAGTTTAATAGATCTAGCTATAGTACTTGGATTCATCAAAGGCCTATTGTTAAGGTTGGAGATAAAGTCTGTAAAGGTGACTTTTTAACTGATGGAACATCTTTAGAGGATAGAGAACTTGCTTTGGGTTCAAACTTAACAGTAGCGTTTATGCCTTGGCGTGGATATAACTTTGAAGATGCTATTGTTTTAAGTCAACGCCTTGTTGCAGATGATGTGTTAACATCAGTATCAATTGATGAGTATTCAGTAGAGGCTCGTGATACAAAACTAGGACCTGAAGAAATTACTAAAGACATCCCAAATGTTAGTGAGAAAGATTTAGCTTCTTTGGATGAGCATGGGGTTATCAAAATTGGTTCACGAGTTGTTCCAAATGATATTTTAGTGGGAAAAGTTACGCTTAAAGGTGATGTACAATATTCTCCTGAAGAAAAGCTTCTAAGAGCAATCTTTGGAGAGAAGTCTAGAGAAGTTAGAGATACATCTCTTCGAGTTCCACCAGGAGTTGAGGGTACGGTTGTAGATGTTAAAATGTTCTCTCGAAGTGGTGCTCGTAAAGATAAGCGGTATAAAGAGGATGCAGAAAGAAAAGTTGCAAAACTGGAAAAAAGCTTATCGCGACAAATTGCTTTATTAAATAATGAAACTCATAAAAAATTAGCATCTGTTTTAGATGGACAAACAGCAGTTGGAAAAACATCAAAAACTCTATTAGTGAAAAAATTATTTATTGAAAAACAACTGTTGGAAGCAGAGTTAGATGTAGTTTTAGGTTTAAAGTGCAAAGATGCAAGTATAGCAAAAGTAGTTGAGCGCATTGTGTCTGCATATGAAACAAAACTTAAAATTTTACAAAGTGTGACAGAAGAAAAAGTAGCGCTTATTAAGAAAAGTGATGAACTTCCATCAGGTGTTATTAAAGTTATCAAGGTATATATAGCTTCTAAGCGACCAATTTCAGTAGGTGATAAAATTGCTGGACGACACGGAAATAAAGGTGTTGTCTCAAATATTCTTCCTCGAGAAGATATGCCATATCTAGACGATGGCACATCGGTTGATATTGTATTGAATCCGCTAGGTGTTCCTTCTCGTATGAACGTTGGACAAATTTTAGAAACAGTTTTAGGTTTTGCAGGAAAAAGACTTGGTGAAAAGATACAAGGGTCTTTAGAAAGTAAGGCATATGAGTCTGTTAAAAAATACTTAGAAAAAATATATGGAAAAGAAATTGTAGAAGAAATGGAAAAGAGCACAAAGAAAACTGGAGTAATGGAATTTGCTCGAAGAACAGTAAGTAAAGGTGTTTATTTCCAAATACCAATTTTCCAAGGTGCCAACTTTGAAAATGATATTCAACCATTACTCAAAGATTGTGGGCTTTCAGAGAGTGGAACATATAGAATTAGAGATGGACAGACAGGTGATTATTTTGATCAACCTGTGACCATTGGTTCTATTTATATGATGAAGCTGAACCATATGGTAGATGATAAGTTACACGCTCGTTCTGTTGGACCGTATTCATTAATAACGCAGCAACCGCTTGGTGGTAAAGCACAATTTGGAGGACAGCGTTTTGGTGAAATGGAAGTATGGGCTCTTGAGGCATATGGTGCTGCTTATACATTGCAAGAATTACTGACATATAAGTCAGACGATGTTATTGGTCGACATAAAGTGTATGAAACAATTGTTCGTGGAAATGATATTCCAGATCCTGGAATACCAGAATCGTTTAATGTATTAGTAAAAGAACTGCAAAGCTTAGGGTTGCAAGTAGATTTATTTAAAGCTGGCAGGGAGGAATTAGGTGGCTAATCAAATTTTACAAAGATTTAGAGAATATATTCAGCCGTCACAATTTAATGCTGTTCGGTTAAAACTAGCTTCATCGGAAAAAATTAAATCTTTATCATATGGTGAAGTTAAAAAAATTGAAACAATTAACTACAGAACACTTAAACCAGAAAAAGATGGTTTATTCTGTGCAAGAATTTTTGGTCCTGTAAAGGACTGGGAATGTAATTGTGGAAAATACAAGCGGATGAAGCACCGTGGTGTGACTTGTGAAAAGTGTGGGGTTGAGGTTATTCAATCACGTGTTCGTCGAGAAAGAATGGGGCATATCAATCTTGTTGCTCCTGTTTGTCATATTTGGTACTTAAAAGGGACTCCAAGTTATTTGAGTTTAGTACTTGATCTTTCAATGAAAGATTTAGAGAGAGTGGTTTATTTTGATTCTTATATGGTTATTCATCAAGGAAATTCTCCATATTCTCGTAAAACAATTCTTTCTGTTGCGGATTATCAAGAATATATAGCAACTCATCCGGATGATATTGAATTTAAAGCTGACAGTGGGGCTCAAGCTCTTAAAGAAGTTTTAGCAATGATTGATGTAAATGCTGAAATTTCGTATTTACAAGAAACATATTCAAATACAACATCAGTTGCGGCAAAACATAAAATTATGAGGCGGGTTAAGGTATTATCAGCGGTTAAACAAGCTGGTCTTAGACCGGAATGGATGATTTTAGATGTGCTGCCAGTATTGCCACCAGATTTAAGACCTCTTGTTCCATTAGAAGGTGGAAGATTTGCAAGCTCTGATTTAAATGAGCTATATCGTCGAGTATTAAATAGAAATGTTCGATTACAGCGTTTATTAGAAATTGAAGCTCCAAGTGTTATCATTAAAAATGAAAAACGAATGCTTCAAGAAGCTGTTGATTCCCTAATTGATAATGGTCGAAGAGGGCAGCCTGTTAGAGGTTCTAATAAACGTCCATTGAAGTCGCTAAGTGAAATGTTACGTGGTAAGCAAGGACGATTTAGACAGAACTTGCTTGGAAAACGTGTAGATTACTCAGGTCGTTCTGTAATTGTTGTTGATCCACAATTGAAAATGAATCAATGTGGATTGCCTAAAATTATGGCTCTTGAGTTATTTAAATCTCATGTGTATGCAGAGTTGATTAGATGTGACCTAGCTTCTAACTTGCGTATTGCTAAAAAAATGGTAGAAAATGCAACGACAGAAGTATGGGATGCGCTAGATAACGTGGCAAAAGGCAAAGTTGTTCTCTTAAACCGTGCTCCGACATTGCACCGTTTAGGGATTCAGGCATTTTATCCAATCTTGGTAAATGGAAAAGCTATAAAAATTCACCCGCTCGTTTGTGGAGCATTTAATGCTGACTTCGATGGTGATATGATGGCTGTTCACTTACCACTTAGTTGTAAAGCTCAAAGAGAATCTGAAAAATTAATTGTTTCTACAAATAATTTAATTGCACCTTCAAATGGTCGTCCAATTACTTTGCCTTCTCAAGAGATGATTCTTGGTTTGTATTATATGACCAAGATGAGAAAATTTGCAAAAGGTGAAGGAACTGTATTTTCAAGCGTTCAAGAAGTTGTATTTGCATATAAATGTCAACAAGTAGGCTTACATGCAACAATTTCTTTAAGGTTAGAAAGTGGAACGATTGTAGAAACAACTGTTGGTCGTGCATTAATATATGAAATTTTACCGAAAGATGCTGATTTTACACTTGCAAACCGCTTGTTAAGAAAGAAAGATGTTTCTCGTCTTGTTGAGCATGTTTATTATCAGTGTGGTCAGGAGCAAACAGTTAAATTCTTAGAAGATATTAAAGAGTTTGGGTTTAAATTTGCAACATTTGCAGGTGTATCTTTCCCTATGGAAGATTTGGTAGAACCAGATTCAAGAGAGTCTGTAGTTGCCGATGCTGAAAAGAAAGTTGCAAAAATTGAAAAGCTTTATGAAAGTGGAGCTATTACCAAAGGTGAACGAGAAAACAAAATTGTAAGTCTTTGGCATCATACAACAGCTTCTGTTGCTCGTGATATGTATCAACAATATGAAAATGATGATTATCAATCGTACGAGAACAAGAAGAAATCGTTTAAACCATTTAATCCGATCTTTATGTCTATTGACTCAGGAGCTCGAGGAACAAAAGAGCAGATTAAGCAGTTGGTAGCAATGAGGGGTTTGATGGCAAGACCTTCAGGTGAAGTTATTGAGACTCCGGTTAAAAGTAACTTTAAGCGCGGTTTGAGTGTGTTTGAGTACTTTATTTCAACTCATGGAGCTCGTAAAGGACAAGCTGATACTGCATTGAAAACTGCAAACTCTGGGTATTTAACGAGACGATTAGTTGATGTAGCTCAAGATGTTGTTGTAACAGTTGATGATTGTAAAACTCTTGGGTATGTAGATTTAGTTGACTTAAAAGATTCTGGTAAAGTTATTTGCCCACTTATAAGTCGATTGTACGGTAGAATATTGGTTAATGACTTAAAAGATAGTTTAACAGGAGAAGTTCTGTTGAAACATGGTCAATTAATTACCCGTATTGAATATGAAAAAATTAAAGATGCCTATATTACAAAAGCAATGGTTCGTTCTGTATTAACATGTCAGGCAAAACGAGGTGTTTGTGCTCAATGTTATGGAATGGATCTTTCTACAAGTAAGCTTGTAGAAAAAGGTGTTGCTATTGGTGTTATAGCAGCTCAATCGATTGGTGAACCAGGAACTCAGTTGACTATGAGAACGTTCCATATTGGTGGTACTGCAAGTTTTGCAGAACAAGCATCACATGGAGCAAAGTATGAGGGTGTTATTGAGTTTCATGATATGCGTGTTATTGAAAATTCTTCTGGTCAAGGTATTGCAGTAAGTCGAAAAGGATCTGTGAAGGTTCTTTCAGAAAGTGGAAGAGAACTTCAAGAATTGCATGTTCCTTATGGTGCGACATTATTGGTAAAAGCTGGACAAAAAGTAAAAGTCAATGATGAGTTGATTAAGATTGATCCACACAATGATGTGATTGTTAGTGAAAAAGAAGGAACTGTAGAGTTTATTGACTTGATTAATAATGTGACATCTCAAGAAAAATTTGATGAAGTTTCTCAAAAGCCAGTGCGGCATGTTTTAGAGTATAAATCAGACAAATATCAACCAGCTTTAGCTATTATGGGGAAAGATGAGTCTGATAGGTTGCAGTATTATCTACCTCATGGTTCATATTTGCTCATAGAAGATAAGCAAAAAGTTCACCGTGGTGATATTTTAGTAAAGATTCCAAAAGAAGTATCAAAAACAAGAGATATTACCGGTGGTCTTCCACGTGTATCTGAGATATTTGAAGCACGTGTTTCTAAAGATTCTGCTGTCATATCAGATATAGATGGAGAAGTCGTATTTGGTGGTTTACATCGAGGTCATAGAAAAGTTAGTGTGGTTGCAGGAGAAGACTCTTTCAACTATCTAATCCCTCGAGATAAACAGTTGATTGTTGCAGATGGTGAATCTGTTAAAGCAGGTGACTCTTTAACAAATGGTTTACCTGTCTTGCAGGATGTATTGAGAATTTTAGGACCTGATGTTTTACAAACATATATTGTAAATCAAGTTCAAGAAATTTACCGACTACAAGGTGTAGATATTGATGATCGTCATATTGAAGCTATTGTAAAACAGATGATGAGAAAAGTTAGAGTAACAAGTCTTGGAGATTCTAACTTCCTTATTGGAGATCTGGTTGATAAAGTTCACTTTAAAGAAGTTAATGCTGCATTACGCTTAGAAGGTAAAAAGCCGGCAATAGCAAGACCAGTATTGATGGGTATTACAATGGCCTCTTTAGGAACGGAAAGTATATTCTCAGCAGCATCTTTCCAAGAAACAACAAGAATCTTAGCAGAAGCAGCTGTATATGGATTAGTTGATAATTTATATGGATTAAAAGAAAACATTATTGTTGGAAAATTAATACCAGCTGGAACAGGAGTAAGCTCTTTTAAAGATGAGCATCTTGGAAAAGAGGTTTGTGAATAAGCATGAAGAAGGCGCGTAGCTCAGGGGTAGAGCACTGCTTTGACGTAGCAGGGGTCAGCGGTTCAAATCCGCTCGTGCCTACCATGAAGTTTGGTGATTTGATATAAATAGTTAAATAGGGTAAAGCAATTATGTTAACAAAAGAAGAAAAGTTGGCTCTTGCAAAAGAGTTTGGAAGAGATGAGCAGGATACAGGGTCAACTGCTGTACAAATAGCGTTACTTTCAAAAAAAATTGAAAAGTTGCAAAGTCACTTAAAAGAGAATAAAAAAGATTATAGTTCTCAGCGTGGTCTTATGCAAATGGTACATGATAGAAAAAAACTTCTAGTTTACTTGCAGAGAACAACAGATGCAAATAATTATGCAGATGTAATTAAACGCCTTGGAATTAGAAAATAAATAATATAGTGAGTATGAAATAATGGTAAAAACATTTAAGTTAAAAAGCCTTGGATATGAAGCAACAATTGGAAAATTTGCAAAACAAGCGGATGGTTCTGTTTGGTTAAGACATAATGATACTGTTGTTCTTTCAACAGCTGTGATGTCAGAGTCAAAAGATTTTCCAGGTTTTTTGCCGTTATCAGTTGATTATAGAGAACAGTTTTCAGCAGCTGGTAAAATACCAGGTGGGTATTTAAAGCGTGAAGGACGTTCTTCGGATAAAGAGATTTTAACAAGTAGGTTAATAGATCGGGCGATTAGGCCATTATTTCCATCTTACTTTTTTAATCAAGTTCAAGTACTTTCTACAGTATATTCTATTGATAAGAATACATTGTCAGCACCTTTAGCATTACTTGCAACTTCCATTGCTCTGACTACTTCAAAAATACCTTTTGGTGGTCCAGTAGGAGCTATTAGAGTAGGAAGAATCAACGGAGAGTGGATTATTGCTCCTACAAAAGAGCAGTATGAACAATCATCAGTAAAAATGCTGGTTGCAGGAACTAAAGAAGGTATCTGTATGGTTGAAGGTGGTGCTGAGCAGGTATCAGAAAAAGATTTAATTGATGCTTTATTTTTAGCACATGAAACAATTAAAGAGCAAGTTATTTGGCAAGAAGAAATTTGCAAAGAGCTTGGTGCGATTGAAAAAAATACAGACTATAAAAATGGATTTGATTGGGATCTTTGGCAAAAAAGAGTTAATGACTTTTTAAAACCAGAGCTTATAGATGAAGTTTTCAAACATGGTGCTGAAAAACATGCTAGAAAAGAAGCTGTAAATAAGATCAAATCAGATTTTACAGAAAAATATAAAAATGATTCTGCAGAAGAAGAAGCTGACTTTGAGCAGCGAGTTGAATATCTTCTAGACTCATTACTACATGAAGCTGTTAGTGCAGAAATGATGAAGCGACAAACTCGTGTAGATGGTAGAGATTTTACAAAAGTACGAGATATTGCTACAGAGGTTGGCTTAATGCCTTCTGTACATGGATCAGCTTTATTTCAAAGAGGTCAGACACAAGCATTAGTGAGTGCAACACTGGGTAGTGGTAAAGATGCTCAAAAAATAGATGATCTTTGGGAGGCTGAGCCTTTAGAAATTTCATTTATGTTGCATTATAACTTCCCTCCTTTTTCAGTTGGAGAAGCTCGTCCTGTAAGAGGTCCTGGGCGCCGAGAAATTGGTCATGGCTATCTAGCGGCATCAGCTATTAAGAGAGTATTACCAGATAAAAAAACTTTTCCTTATACTGTTCGAATCATCTCAGACATTTTAGAGTCAAATGGTTCAAGTTCTATGGCAACAGTTTGTGGTTCTACAATGGCTCTTATGAATGCTGGGGTGCCAATTAGCGATATGGTAGCAGGGATTGCTATGGGACTTCTACACAGCAAAGAAGGTGGCTTTCAAGCAATTACTGATATTACAGGGTTTGAAGATGCTTTAGGATTGATGGATTTTAAAGTTGCTGGAACTCGTAATGGAGTTAACGCTATTCAGATGGATATTAAATATAAGGGTGGCTTGACTAGAGAAGTGTTTGAAAAAGCATTGAATCAAGCAAAAGAAGCTCGTTTACATATTTTGGATGAAATGAGCAAGGTGATGTCTAAACCAAATAATGATTTATCACCACTTGTTCCTCGTATGTTATCTATTCAGATTGATCCTAATAAAGCCGGTGGTATTATTGGGTCTGGTGGAAAAATAATTAAAGAAATAATTGAAAGAACTGGAACAACAATTGATATTGATGGTTCAGAAGTTTTAATCTTTGGTGGACCAGATGCTCAAGTTGATCAAGCTGTTTCTTGGGTTAAAGTATTAGCTGATCAAATAGACAGAGGTGCTATATTTGATGGAGTTATTGCACGAACTGCAGACTTTGGATTGTTCGTAGATATTGCTCCAGGAAAATCAGGATTATTGCATATTTCAAAAATTTCACGAGATAAGCAACAGAATCTAGATCAACACTATCCTATTGGTGAGCATGTTAAGGTAAAAGTCCTAGACTATGACTCAGACACAGGGCGTATTCGATTAGACTTCGTTCATAGAGATAAAGAAACTAACTAATAAGTAAAAAGTTTTTGAAAAATAAGAGAGATCTTTAAATATAAGGGTCTCTCTGATTTATATTATGAAAATAACAGAGTTTTTTTCACAATTTTCTTCAATTTGCAAGTATGATCATCCAGTTATTTGTTTTTCGGCAAAGACCTATCAGCCAATATTTTTAAAAAAAATACAATATTTTATGGAGCAGCAAATTGGTCAGCCAATACAACGAATTTCGGTTGATCAAGATTTATCACAAGTTCAAATTAAGCTATCAACTACTTTTTTGGGTGGAAAGAATTGGTATTGGTTTGATAATATTGGTTCTATTTCTTCTAAAAAAAAGCGTGAGGATTATATTCGTTTTATAACTCAATACAAAGGTCCTCATACGATTGTTAGCTTTAT
>Ga0114932_10001708_pt1 | contig 24508 bp, 18 predicted proteins | sample 2SBtaG_2_FD_87286 | JGI IMG/M metagenome (GOLD analysis project Ga0114932, IMG submission 87286) | Deep subsurface microbial communities from Kolumbo volcano to uncover new lineages of life (NeLLi) - 2SBTROV12_ACTIVE470 metaG | ecosystem: Environmental > Aquatic > Marine > Volcanic ...
CCAACGACGCGGCGAGCACGAGCATCACCACGAGCCCCACCGCCGGGGAGAAGAGCGCCAGGGCGAGCACGACGAGCACGCCGCCCGCTTCGATGCGCTGCCACACCACCGCGAGCTGCACGGCCTCGAGGGCTTCGTGGATCTCGCCGCGGATCCAGCTCACGGCGAGGGTGACCAACAGCGCCGCGACCACCACCCCCGCGTCGCCCCACCAGGGCAGCCCGGCGGCCTCGGCGACCTGGATGGCGCCGGCCACGCCCCCTGGCTGGCCCACGCCCTGGTCGGCTCCGAAGGCCACGAAGAGGAGCGCGGCGGTCATCGAGCTCATGGCTCCCAGCACGTGGTCCACGTGCAGCTCGCGCAGGATCTCGGAGAGGTCTTCGTCGGCCTTGGCCAGCACCTCGATCAGGGCGGCCACGAAGGCCACGGTCATGGCCGCCGGGCTGAGCAACCACCCCACGGCCGCGGGCGCCACGTCGCCGGTCGCCCACGTCGTGCTGGCCACGGCGACCTGCACGACCAGGAAGGTGAGCGCGGGCCGCGCGGAGGCGGCCATCGAGGTGCCGAGCACATGGCCTGCCAGGAGGATCATCCGAGCCACCCCGCGAGCCACTCGGCGACCTGGCGCACGAAGCCGCCCTGCAGCCAGTCGAGGGTCTGCAGCAGCGCGTAGATCATGCCGAGGCCGGCGAGCAGGGCGGCCACGATGGCGCCGAGCAGCACGGCGGGCAGCAGCCACTCCGCGGTGCCGAGCGGGCGGTCCTCCTGCTCCCAGCGCAGGCGCCGCTCGACGAGGCGGAGCGCGATCTCCGCGTAGAGCGCGGTGCCCACGAGCCCCGACACGCTGAGGATGGCGGCCCCGAGGCCGAACAGCGGGGCCACCAGCGCGTTGAGCGCGAGGTCGGCGAGCGCGATCGCCACGGCGATGAGGCGGATCAGCACCCGGAGCGCGAGGCGTCGGCCCGGGGGGAGCCAGCGGAGCGGCTCGCGGACCACGCGCACGTGCACGTACACGAGCAGCGCCAGCATGATGGCGCTCTGGAGGAGCGGCACCAGGCCGCCGGCGAAGCTCACGAGCCCCGCCATGGCCAGCACCCGCCAGCGCCGGTCGGCCCAGCTCGCTCGCAGAGCCCCCAGCACCTCGTTGTCGGTGTCGAGGCGCAGGGCCGACGAGCAGGTGGGGCAGGGTTCACCGCGCAGCAGCACCCGCGCGGGCACCCGCTCGGCACAGCGGCCGCAGCGCCGGGCGGCGAGCAGGGCGGCGCGGTGCTGGCGGTGCTGGGCGGTCACCTCGGCTCCTACGTGACGCTCCGGGGGATCTTGCCCCACGCCGGGGGCCCCAGGGTTGCCGAGGGGCCCGATCGAGCCGATGGACGACGACCTGGTCCGCACCTGGCTGCGGATCACCGCGCCCCTGGCGGCCTGCCGCCGCCACGAGGCGGTGGGCGTGGAGCACATCCCGGCCGAGGGTCCGGTCCTGCTGGTGGTGCACCACACCTTCGCCACCTACGACGCCATGCTCCTCGCGCGCTCGAGCTACGAGAGCACCGGGCGGCCCCTACGCGGCCGAGGCGCCCTTAGCGGGCCACGCTCGCTGCGCTCGGGTGCCCGTTCGACAGGTGGTCGGCCAGTGTGGGCGCGAGCTCCGGCGAGGCGTGCACCACGACCGCGCCGCCGGGCACCGGGCGTACCGCGACCCCCGACAGGTCCTCGGGGGCGATGCGCCCGCCGATCAACAGCACCGTGGCCAGCTCGTGGGCCGTCTGCATCACCAGGTGGACCGTGGGCTCGCCCTGCACCTCGCAGCGCTCGGCGTAGAGCACCTCCCCGATCCTGGGCGACAGCTGCACGCCCAGCTCGTCGGCCATGGCCCGCACCGTGGCTTCGGCGACGGCTTCACCGGCCAGGATGATGGCGGGCCGCGCCATGGCGTGGAGCGCAGCGGAGCGCCCGATCTGGTGCGGCGTGGCCGCCCAGCCGGCGAGCGCCATCAGGAGCCCGGCCACCAACAGGCTGAACCTGGCGACGGCGCCGGGGGGATGTGGAAGAGGGGAGGTGGCCATGAGGACCTCGAGACAACCGACCTGCCGCCGTTCATCAGCGTGGACGGGCGAGCGTGGGGTTCGAAACCCCCAGAGCGTCACGTCATGTCGTCCCGGCCGCGACAGCGCTGTCGCGAGCGGTCCGCTCCCGCGGCCTCGTGCCGTACCTGAACGCTGGACGTCGTGGCCTGGCATGGGCCTTGCTGTCGACCTGTGCGAAGCTGGAGACCCCATGACGATCCTCGCCCTCGCCGCCTGCCAGCTCACCGGCATCGAGAACCCCACCGGCACCTGCCTTCCCGACGACGACGGGAGCCGCGCCTGCTACCACAGCCCGGGTGCGGACAGCCAGTACCTGCCGCACTGCGACGCGCCGCTGGCCCACGAGTACTGGCGGGTGTTCGGCATGGAGGACGACACCGGGGTCACCGCCTACATGATCCCGCGTCCCGACGGCACCGCGCCGCTCGACGCGCTCTGCGCCGAGGGCAGCCACGGCGACCTGTTGGCCGCCTACACCCTGTGCGACGCGTCCGTGGACATCGACCTGGTCAACGCCATGGACCCCGCCGATGCCCTCGACCTGAGCTTCGCGCTGCACGAACGGCTGGTCTTCTCGGCCGTCGACTACGGCGACATGGTCAGCGTCGAGCCGTGGGCGCCACCGAGCGACGTGCTCGCGATCTGCGACGCCGGGGCGGGCGACGGGCTGGCCGAGCTCTGCGAGACCTACGCCGAGTACTACGGTGGCGAGACCTGCCTCGACATCGCGGTGGGCTTCGACCTCGAGACCGCTGCGGCGCTCGCCGCGGCGATGAACGACTACTACGGCGTGGTCGCGGAGTAGCCGTCAGAGGCTGAGCCACATCCAGGCCAGCCGGTAGATCGTGCGGTTCTTGATCCGGGCGAGCAGGCCCATGCGCTTCACCTGGTCCTTGGTGACGCGGTGGGCGTGCGTCGGGCTGATGTCGCGCTCGTACATGCGGTCGAAGTCCCGGCGGAACGCGGGGTCGCTTACGATGAGCACCGACTCCGAGTTCCGCTCGCTCGACTGGCCGTCGAGGTTGGCCGAGCCCACGATGGCCGGGCCGCAGGCGCCGAAGCTGGCGATCTTGCTGTGCAGCGTGGACAAGCCCGGGGAGGGCTGCCACTCGTAGAGCGCGGCGTGTGGGTCGGTGCGCAAGAGCTGCGCGTAGGCTGCCCGGCTGGCCTGGCTCACGATCTCCACGTCCGTGCTCTCCGCCGAGTTGGTCAGCACCGCCAGCCGCCGGTCCCGCGACAGCGCACGCTGCAGCGGCCAGCGCAAGCTCCGGCCCGGGGTGAAGTAGGCGTTCTCGAGCCGGATGACCCCGTCTTCGGGGGTGGCGTGGATGAGGGTGCGGTAGGCCCGCTCGATGCGGCGGCGGTTGCCCAGGCTCGGCTGGTTCCACACGAAGCGCGCCCTGGCCGTCCCGACCTCGGGCTGCGGCGCGTGCCAGGCCGCGAGGTCGAGGTCGCCCGGGACCGCCCCGACGTTGAGCGCGATGAGCTGCTCGTAGCGCTCGAGGATGTCGGTGGTGACGGGGCCGCGGACCTCGACGTCGGTGTCGCGCCACCCGTCGCGGCCGCTGGTCTCGTCGACCTTGTCGGTGCCCCCGTAGGCGTACTCGCTGGCCAGGTTCATCCCGCCGAGGATGGCCCGCAGCTCGAGGGCGCCGTCGTCGAGGGTGTGGCCGGTGATCCAGTACTTCTCGTGGTCGAAGTGGGCGAAGCCCCTCAGCGCCAGCACCCGGGCGAGCAGGCCCGGGTCGGCCTCCAGCCCGGCGAGGCGCGCCCGCTCCCAGGACGCCAGGCCCCCGATCGAGCGCGGCACGTTGGTGGCGACCAGGTGCACGCCAGCCTGCTCGAGGCCCGCGAGCAGCGGCTTGTGGGCGAGGAGCTCGCCGCCGTCGCCCAGCTGCAGCCCCTCCCAGATCTCGTCGAGCCCGGCGGAGCTGCCCTTGATGTCGTACTGCACCACCACCGTGGCCCCGGCGCGGGCCTTGTGCTCCAACAGGGCCACCACCTCGCGGCCGACCTCGTCGTCGCTGAAGATGTAGCTCTTCACGAGGATCAGGTCGGCGCGCTCCGCGTTCTCGAAGCGCGCGCGGAAGGCCTGCTCGCCGTTCTCCAGCAAGGTGACCGCGTGGCCCGGGCGCTCGACCGCGTCGGTGGCCCGGTCGAGCCGCTGTTCGAGGGCGGGATCGTGCCACACCGCACAGTCGTCGAGCGGGCCGAGGGCTGCGTCGGCGAACGACAAGGGCTCGCCGCTGGGGTGCTTCGGCAGGCATGCGAGGACGAGCAGCAGCATGGCTTGGGGCTAACGTCGCCCGCGGGCCGCGCTATCCTGCCGGCTCGGAGGCCCCGTGCACACCCTGATGCTCCTGTCCCTCGCCTGCCGCAGCGACAAGGTCGGTGACACCGCCACCACGACCGACACCGGTGGGTTGGTGGACACTGCCACGCCGTCGGCCGACACCTCGCCACCCGTCGACACCGACCCCGTCGACGACGACGCGGACGACGACGGCTACAGCGCCGACGTCGACTGCGACGACACGGACCCCGCGGTGCACCCGGGGGCCACCGAGGTCTGCAACGAGCTCGACGACGACTGCGACGGCGGGGTGGACAACGCCGTGGGCGACGTGTTCTACGGCGACACCGACGGCGACGGCTTCGGCGACCCGGCCTTCTCGACCACCTCGTGCGAGGACGCGAGCGGCTTCGTGGCCGACGCCTCGGACTGCGACGACGCCAACTCCGACATCCACCCCGACGCGGACGAGGTGTGCAACGGCCTCGACGACGACTGCGACGGCGCCACCGACGACGAGGACGGCGATCGGGTGGGTGGCGACACCTTCTACGTCGACGCCGACGGCGACGGCTACGGGCTCGAGGGCTACACGACCGAGGCCTGCGAACAGCCCGACGGCTACGCCGACAACGCCGACGACTGCAACGACGCGTCGGCCGCCGCCTACCCGGACGCCAACGAGGCCTGCAACCTGGTGGACGACGACTGCGACGGGGACGTGGACGAGAACGCGTCGGACGCCGACACCTGGTACGCCGACGCCGACGGCGACGGCTACGGCGACCCGGACACCTCGACCACCGGCTGCGAAGGCGCCACCGGCTACGTGGACGACGCCACCGACTGCGACGACACCGACGCCAGCGTGAACCCGGGGCTGATCTGGTACGCCGATGCCGATGGTGACGGCTTCGGTGACCCGGACACCGACACCTCTGGGTGCACCCAACCCAGCGGCTCCGTCGACGACGACTCCGACTGCGACGACACCTCCGACAGCGTGAACCCCGACGCTGACGAGACCTGCAACGAGCTCGACGACGACTGCGACGGCCTGGTGGACGACGACGACCCCGACGCGGCCACCGCCACCTGGTACCTCGACTACGACGACGACGGTCACGGCGGCACCGCGACGACCGAGGCGTGCGAGGCGCCCGAGGGCTACCTGGCCACCAGCACCGACTGCGACGACCTGTCGGACGGCACCTGGCCCGGCGCCGACGAGCTCTGCGACGACGAGGACAACGACTGCGACGGCACGGTCGACGAGGACGCCACCGACGAGGGCACCTGGTACGTCGACAGCGACGGCGATGGCTACGGCGACGCCAGCGCCCCCACGAGCGGCTGCGATCAGCCGAGCGGCACCACCACCGACGCCAGCGACTGCGACGACACCGACGCCGACGTGCGGCCGGGTGCCGCCGAGGTGTGCGACGAGCTCGACAACGACTGCGACGGCGCCACCGACGACGACGACGACGGCCTCGCGGTCGGCGACACCTTCTACATCGACTACGACGGCGACGGGTACGGCTCGAGCGGCTACACCGCCGAGGCCTGCGAGGCCCCCAGCGGCTACGTGTCGAGCGCTTCGGACTGCGACGACGCCGACGACGCGGTGCATCCCGGGGCCGACGAGCGCTGCAACGACGCCGACGACGACTGCGACGGCGCGAACGACGAGGACCCGGTCGACGCCACGACCTGGTCGATCGACTACGACGGCGATGGCTACGGCAACGGCTCCTGGACCCTGAGCGCCTGCGACCAGCCCACCGGCTACGTGGACGACAGCGCGGACTGCGACGACACCGATGCGGCGGTCTCTCCGGTGGCCACGGAGTCGTGCAACGACGGCGACGACGACTGCGACGGGACGGTGGACGAAGATGCTTCGGACGCCACCACCTGGTACGCCGATGCCGACGACGACGGGTACGGCACGGTGGACGACACGGTGGCCAGCTGCGACGCGCCGTCCGGCTACGTGGGTCCGAACACCGACTGCGACGACAGCGACGACACCATCAGCCCGGACGGCGTCGAGGCCTGTGACGGGGTGGACAACGACTGCGACGGCGACGCCGACGACGGTGTGCTGGGGGCCGCCGAAGACTGCGCTGCCGAGAGCTGCCAGGCCATCGTGGCGGCCGGCGACGACGACGGCGACGGCGAGTACTGGCTCGACGAGCAGGGCGTGGCCACGCTGTACACGTGTGACATGAGCACCGACGGCGGGGGTTGGACCCGGGTGGTGCACTGGAACGCGCCGGACGACGGGCACGTGCTCGCGGACTTCGAGGCCGACTTCACCGAGAACGCCAACTCCATGGGCGAGTGGACCGATGGCAGCGGCTACATCCAGTGGTCGGACTACGTCTCTCCCTACGGTGAAGTGTTGGAGTACGAGCGCGAGGTGCTCATCGCCAACGGCGGCGAGGTGAGGCACGACATCGACTACTACGGCTACTCGATGGAGGACTCCGGGGTGTGGTTCTACGTGGAGACCACGGCCGGGGACCTGGGCAACCTGCTCTGCTACGACATCTACGCCGACGAGACCTGCTACTCGACCTACGGCTACTACACCGACGCCGAGTGGGCGTGGCGGCCCTACGACGACTGCGAGGACGAAGCCGACGGCACGATCTCCAGCTCGCTGCCGGGCCAGGAGGCCTTCAGCGACGAGGTGAACCGCTTCGCGCTCACCTCGCTGCACTGTGACGGATCCCACGGCGACTACTCGCAGCTGGCCTATGTGACCGTGTGGGTGCGCTGACCCTGTTGCTGGCGTGCGGTCCGCCTCGGGGGCCGACGCACCTGGTGGTGGTCGCGCACGACTCCACGCGCTTCGACCACACCAGCCTCGCTGGCTACGAGCGCGACACCACGCCCCACCTGGCCGCGCTCGCACGCCTGCCGGGCGCGGTCACCTACACCCGCGCCTGGAGCCCGGCGTCGTTCAGCCTGCCCAGCTACGCGAGCCTCTTCACGGGCCGCCATGCCCACGAGCACCAGGTGGGCTTCGGCGACAACGAGCTGCCCGACGACGCCACCACGCTGGCCGAGGCCCTGGCCGCGAACGGCTTCCAGACGGCGGGCTTCACCGGGGGCGCGCACCTGAAGCGTGTGACCGCCCTGAACCAGGGCTTCGATCTCTGGCACGACGAGGGGGAGCTCGCGCCCATCGCCGGGCAGGTCGACCAGGCGCTGGAGTGGCTGGACACGCGCGACGACGAGCGTCCGTTCTTCTTGTTCGTGCACGGCTACGACGCCCACCGCCCGTACCGGTCCACGCGGGCGAGCGCCGACCGCTTCGACCCCGACTACGAAGGGCCGGTCGACCGCCAGCGCGTGCTGGCGCCTCGCAACCTGGCGCGACTCGCCGGGGGCACGGTGTGGCTCGAGCACAGCGGCATGAACCCGCCGGCCGTGTCGGGCGACGCGCCGGCGTGGCAGGACACCTACGTGCGGCACACGCCCGACGAGCCGCACATCGCGCTCTCGGAGCGGGACCTCGAGCACATCGTGGCGCACTACGACGCCGCGGTGGCCCATGCCGACGCGCAGCTCGGGCGCTTGATCGACGGCCTGCGCGCCCGCGAGCTGTTGGACACCACCGCCGTCGTGGTGCTCTCGGACCACGGCGAGGCCCTGGGGGAGCAGGGCTACTTCCGCAACGACCCGGAGGCCGGGGACCGGCTCTTCCACGTGCCGCTGGTGGTTCGCCTTCCGGGCTCCGACGCGGCGCGGTCCGTGCACAGCATGGTCTCGCTGACGGGCCTGGTGGCGAGCGTGACCGGGTGGTTCGACGTGGTCGCGCCCGCCGACGCGCGCGGCCGCAGCTTCGCGGCCCAGGAGGCCCAGCCCGCCCCGGCCCTGGCGACCTCGAGTTGCTGCTTCGCGGTCCGCACCGCCGAGCGGTTGGCGCTGGGGGTTCATCTGCGCACCACGCCCACCGCCTGGTCGTTGTACGACGACGGTGAGGGGCTGGCGCCGCCCGTGCAGGGATCGGCGACCCTGGCCACGATGCGTGACACGGCCCGTTGGCCCGAGAGCATGAAGGAGGTCGAACACCTGTTCGTGGCCGACCCGGAGCTCCGCGAGGTGCTGCAGGACGCGGGCTACTGGACCACAGGGGAGCCGTGATGCTGCTGTGGCTGGCGTGCTTCGGCGTGGACGTCGAGCCAGGCGGGCGGCCTGGAGGTCCGGTGCCTGACTCGGAGACAGGATCGCCCAACGACTCGCCGAGCGACCGTGCGGTGGACAGCGCGGTCGACACCGCGGTGGGCGGGTGTGGCGCGAGCGGCAGCCCCGGCACGGCGGTGGCGCCCCTGCTGCCGGCGAGCTCGCTGGAGGGCGCCGCCGAGCCGGCCGAACCCCTCGACGGGCAGGCCTTCGCCGAACCGGAGGGCGCGGACGACCCGTTGCACGCCTTCGCGGGGCGGCTGCGCTTCCAGGCCACCACCGAGTCGCGCACGGTGCACGAGGCGGACCCCTGGTTCACGCGCGACTACACGCATGCGCCGCTGCCGGCCTTCGACGTCGAGCTGGTCACCTGCGGCCGCGACGTGTTGCCCACCACGCGCGGGCGCGTGCAGGCCGACGACCAGGACATCTGGGACCTCTTCGTCGGGCCCGGCCGGACCTGGTCGACTCCGCATGACGCGGGCCTCACGCGCGTGGCGCTGCCCTTCTCGCTGGGCTTCAAGTGGATCAATTGTGTGTTCAACGGGCTCTTGACCTTCGTGCACGACGGCGCCTCCGTGTCGCAGGTGCGCTGGCAGATCACCCAGGAGACCTGCCACCTGCTCAAGCTCGATGCGTGGGGGCAAGCCGAGGCCACGGTGGTGGCGGGTGTGGACGACGCGGTAGAGGCCGCCGCCATCGACGCGTGGCAGGCCGAGCTGGCCGCCAGACCGGAGGTCCGCAGCTTCGAGCAGCTCGCGGTCGACCACCCCGGTGTGGACCTCGACGCCTTCGACCTCGGTCTCACCCTCGCCGACCTCTCCGCGCGGGGCCTGTTGGTCGACGACGTGCTCTACCTCGACCGGTGCCGCACGCGGACCGGCGAGGATCCCTTCTGCCAGAACCTCGTGCTTCCCTCGTTCTCCCTCGCCAAGACGACCTACACGGGCCTCGGGCTGGCGGCCATGGCGCAGGAGTTCGAGCCGGATCCTTACGCACAGACCCTGGGCGGGCTCCTGGGTGCGGAGGGCACCTGGGCCGAGGTCACGCTCGAGAACGTGATCGACATGGCCACCGGTCACTACCTGTTCGACGACCAGGCCGACGTGGCGGTGCCCGGCTTCTACGAGAGCCTGGACCTGGCCGGGCGGCTCCAGGCCACCTACGCGTTGCCGCAGCAGGTCGACCCGGGGGAGAAGGTGGTGTACCTGACCCCCAACTCCGGGCTCGCGGCCGCGGCCATGGACGCGTACCTGGAGCAGGTCGGTTCACCCGTCACCGACAGCTTCGACTACCTGGTCGACCGGGTGTTGAGGCCCGCGGGCCTCACCGAGGAGAGCTTCCAGTCCCTGCGCACCTGGGAAGCCGGCGGCGAGAACAACGGCACGGGCTTCGGGGGCTACGGTCTGTGGTTCACCCCGCACGGCATCGGCGCGCTCGGGGCGTTTCTGCAGCGGGGCGGCGATGGCGTGTTGCATCCGGACCGGCTGGCCGACACGCTGATGCAGACCGCCGACCGGGGTCCGAGCCTGAGCTACTACGGCTACAGCTACAACAACGCCATGTGGGGCTACCCGGTGGCGGGCTGCAGCGACGTGGTGGCGCCCATCCTCTTTGGTGTGAGCGGCATCTCGGTGGTGTTGCCGCCCAACGGCACGGTGTACTTCGCGTTCACCGATGCGCAGGAGTACCAGGTTGTGAACGTGTTGGAGCAGACCGCGGCCATCGCGCCGCACTGCGAGTGAGGTCGGGTCGCTGATCCTGCTGATCCTGCGTCAGCGCAGGCGCGCCCGTGCTTCCATGCTGGTCAGCCGTCCGGGGAGCGCGCTCCGAGCTGACCGCACCTTGGGCAAGCGCGACGCGGGGGCAGGTTACCGGGCGCACGGAGGTCTGCATGCACACGATCCGCGTCCAGTACACCGTCCGCGAGGACTTCATCGCGACCAACGAAGCCAACATCCAGGCGGTGATGGACGAGCTCCGGGCCGCCGGCCACGCCGGTGTGCGCTACAGCGCGTACCGCGAAGGCACCACCTTCACGCACCTCGTGGTGATGGACGACCCGAGCCTCGGCGGCGTGGTGCCCGGCCTCGCGGCCTTCCAGCGCTTCCGCGCCGGCCTGAAGGAGGGCGCCACCAGCCCGCCGAACCAGACCGAGCTCAGCTTCGTCGGCTCGTCGTTCTTCTGAGCCCACCTTCGTGCCCGAGTGGGGCTCTGCGAGGAGCGCCCGTCGGCATCAGCGTTCCTCGACCGCCTCCAGCAAGGCCTGCACGACCGCTTGCAGCCGCGCGCTCCTGCGGTCGGCGGCGGGGTAGACCGCGTAGACCGGGATCGTTCCGAGCCCGTAGTCGGTGAGCACCTCGGTCAGGCCTGGCGTGTTCCCGATCATGCGCCGTGTGGTGTAGCCGATGCCGCGACCGCACACGATCGCGTCGAACACCCCGCGCCCGTCGCTGATCTGGAAGCGCGCCCGCGGCTCCACCACGTGGCGCTCGCCGTCGGGTGCCAGCAGGGTCCACGGCAAGGTGCCCGCCGGCGTGAGGAAGGCGACCGTGTCGTGGTCCACCAGGTCGGCCGGGGTCTCGGGGGTGCCGCGTCGCGCGAGGTAGTCGTCGCTCGCCACCAACACGGGCTGCACCTCGGTCAGCTTCCTCGCCACCAGCGAGCTGTCCTCCAGCGAACCGCCGATCACCACCACGTCCAGTCCGCGCGCCACCGGGCTGACCGGCACGTCGTGCACCTGGACCTGCACGCGCAGGCCTGGGTGCTCGTCCATCAGGTCGCCGAGCCGGCGCAGGGTCTGAGGCACGGTCAACACGCTCATCAGGCCGATGCGCACCACCCCCGCGATGCCCTCGGTCTCGCGCTTCACCGCCAGCTCCGCGGACTCCGCCTCGTCGAGCACCCGGCGAGCGCGGGTGAGCAGCGCCCGCCCGGCCTCGCTCACCGACAGGCTGCGCGTGGTGCGGTACAGCAGGCGGGTGCCCAGGCGGTCCTCGAGCGACGCCAGGCGACGGCTCACCGTGTTGGCCGGCAGCTTCAAGGCGCGCGCCGCGCCCGTGAGGCTCCCGGAGTCGACGATCTGCACGAACACGCGCAGCTCTTCGAGGCTCTCGAGCTTCATGGCGCGAGCATGCCTCAGCACGCCTCGTGCGCGCTCGGCAGGAGGTCCTCGACGGCGCGGCCCACGCGGAGCACGCCGAGGAAGCGCCGAGCGGTCACGGGGTCGTTGAGGATCAGGGCACCGCCCACCAGCTGGGAGCGCTCCAGCTCGAGCGGACAGCGGCTCCGGATCGCCTCCGCGTGGGCCGCCAGGTCGCGGACGCCCGTGACGATCTCCAGGCGCGCAGGGGTGCCACGCTTGACCCGCGCGGCCAGGGCGTGGGTGTAGTGGCCCATGGTCATGCGGGGGTTGAGCTCCAGGCCCGGATGCAGCCACAGCCGCCCGCCGCGGCGGTGGACCAGCCCGTCGAGGCCATGGAACGGCAGCTCGGCGCGGAGGGCCTCGAAGGCCGCGAGGGCTGCGCGGCCACCGTGCAGCAGGCGGTGCACCTCGCCGGGCAGGCCCTGGAGCGCCCAGCCGACCACGCTGCCCCGGTACCGTCCGCGGGCGTCGACCACGCTCCGGGCCAGGCGGCCCGGTCGGTCGGCGCGGAAGGTGGCCGAGAGCTCGCAGACCCGCTCGAGCCACGGCTGGACCACCAGCGCGCCGTCGTCGGACAGGCGCGCCTCCAGCCACCGCCGATCCGCCGGGCCGACGCCCGCGAGCCAGCGCAGGCCGCGGCCCGACGAGCTCAGCTCCGCCTTGGCGACCACCCGCCCGTGGGTGCGCAGGAGGTGTTCGACGTCGTCCATCGAGCGAACCACCTCGCCGAGCCAGTCGACCGGTCCCACGAGGTCCGGGTCCAGCGCCGTCCAACGCTCCTGGAAGTGGGCGAGGCCGGTCGACCGGCGGTACCAGGTGGCCGCGTGCTCGGACCAGCCCGGCAGGCCGGGCGCCTGGCCGAAGGGCTGGTGGGCCGCCGCGGGCCGATCGGCGGGCGGGGTGGTGGCGAACTCCGGGAGCTGGAAGCCCGCGCGCTGCAGCGACGCGAGGTGCTCTGCCGAGGGGCGCTCGGGCACCAGCACCACATCGTCGGCCCCCGCGAGCACGAAGGGCAGGATCGCGAGGTCGCTCCGCAGGTCCTGCACGGGCCCCGAGAGGCGGCGTCCGGCCACCTCCTCCTCGCAGCCCGGGTTGTAGGTGTGCAGCACCGGCGGGCGGCCCCGGCTGTTCGACCACACCGCGAGCTCGCGGATGAAGCGCGGCTCGAGCCCGCAGGCTTCCCTCGCGGCGACGCTGTAGGTGGGGCCTCGGGCCCTCGCGGGGCTGATCGGGCCGGCCGTGCGGGCGACGAAGCCGTCCCAGTCGTCCTCCTCGGGTCCCCGCCAGCGGCGGAACCAGTGCAGCCCGTGGCGCACGTGCCGCACCTCGTCGTCGTAGACCTGCTGCAGCACCGCGGCGGTGTCATGGTCGCCCACCGTGCGGTGCGCGTCGAGCCAGAACAGGCTGTGGTCGAGGTTGGCCTGCTCGAAGCCGAGGCTCATGCCCACCACGAAGCTCATGGGGTCGGTGCAGTGCGCGAGGCAGCTCCAGAAGAAGGGGCTCACCCGGTGCTCGCCGAGGCCGCTTCCCAGGCTGCGCAGCCGCCCCAGGTACAGCCGGAGGTGCTCCTGTTCGTCGGCCAGCACCCCGGCCAGCCCCAGCCGGAAGGGCCGCGGCGCGCTGGGGAAGCGCAACAGCACCAGGGCCATCAGCTCCATCGCGAGCAGCTCGTGGTTGGCGAAGCTGTGCAGCACGCGGGCCCGTGCGTCGGGGTGGTCGAGCTCCGCGACCCGCGGGAAGCGGGCCGCCGGTCGCGGGTCGTCGAGCCGCAGCCCGGCGGTGCGGGCCGGCCACCTGGGCGTGTCGATGGGCGTCCCCGGGCGCTCGTCGGTCAGCGCTTCGGGGGTGTGCAGCTTGGCCGAGACGTCGGCCTCGAACAGCACCTGCTCGGCGAGGGCCCGCAGCTCCATCAGCGGCGCCCGAGGCCCATGAGGCTCGCTGCCGCCGGGACCATCGTGATGCTGGCCACGAAGCAGATCGGCAGGCCCACCAGGAGCACCAGGGTCATGCCCTCCATGCCCGCGTGGTCGGTGAACATCAGGGTGGCGAAGCTGCCGCACGTGGTGAGCGTGGTGAGGAAGACGGCGCGTCCGACGCTCGCCGTGGCGGCCCCTGGTCCGCCCGCGTGGGCCTCCCGGAGCCGGTGGACCACGTGGATGCCGTCGTCGACGCCGAGCCCGAGGATGAGCGGCACGGTCAACAGCGTCATCACGTTGAAGCCGTCGGTGACCAGGCAGAGGATCCCGAAGCCGGCCACCGTGCCGCAGAGCACTGGCAACACGGCGAGCGCCATGAGCTTCGGGCGCCGCAGGTCGACCACCAGCACCGCCAGCACGAAGCCGAGGATGGCCACGAAGACCCACTTCAGCCAGGGGCGGTCGGCCAGCACCATCGCCTCGATCATGGCGCCGAAGCCCGTGGCCTCGGGCACCAGCGCCTGGGCCGCCAGCCGTTCCTGCTGGGTGATCAGCCCGTCGAGGCTGGCGTTGGCCGGGTAGGCGTAGACCAGCGGACGCCCGTCGGGCAGCGTGAGCTGCGACGCGAAGATCGGCGGCAGGTCGTCGAGACCGGGGGGGCCGGCCCGCGCGGCCTTCGAGAGCGCCACCAGCCCCTCCATCGCGCCGTGCAGGCCCGCGAGCCGCTCGCCGGTGGCGAGGAGCGTGAGGTTCTGCAGGGTGGTGTAGGCCCGCTGCATGTCGGGCACGGCGGCCCGGAGGCGCTCGGCGCGCGCTTCGCGGTCCGAACGCAGCAGGCTGGCCGCCGACCAGGTGCCGAGGAAGAGCGGCTCGTCGACCAGTCCGGCTTCGACCTCGCGGGCGTGCTCCAGGTCGCGGGTGGGGAGCACCCAGGGGCCGGGGTTGATCTCGAACGCCTCCTGCACGCGACGCCCGGCGGCCAGGGCGGGCACCTCGCGGTTGAAGACCTTCTCGAGGTTCGTCTCGAAGCGGTACTGGGTGGCGCCCGAGGCCGCGAGCGCCACGAGCAGGGCGCCCAGGGCGAGGGTGCGCCTGGGCCGAGCCGCTGCAGACGTGGCCACCTTCGTGAGCCAGGGGAGGCGCGGGTCCTTGGGTGGGGCGGCGCGTCCGCGCTCCAGCAGCACCCAGCTGGCGGGCAGCAGGGTGAGCATCATCGTGAGGCAGAGCGTCAGGCCGATGCCCCCGGACAGGCCGAGGTGCAGGGTCATCGGGTCGGGCGCTGCGCTCACGATGAAGAAGGCCCCGGCGGTGGTCACCGCGCCGGCCACGACCCCGCGGCCTGTGCCCCGGAAGGTCCGCCGAAGCGCCTCGTCGAAGCTCGAGCCGGCGGCCTGCTCCTCGGCCATGCGGGTGGTGAGGTGGAGGCCGAAGTCCACGCCCAGCCCGAACACCATCACCCCGAAGAAGGTCTCGAGCGCGGTGAGCTTCCCGGTCAGCGAGCCGACGATGCCCAGCGTGGCGGCCATCGAGAGCAGCATCGGCACGGCCATCGCCAGCAGGTGGCGCCAGCGGGGCTCGGCGGTGCGCAGCACGAGCAGCACGAGCACGAGCGAGAGCGGGGTGAGGAGCTGTGCGCGGCCCAGGGTGCGGACCTGGTCCTGGGCGGCGACGGCGGGGACGCCGGTCAGGCTGCCGACGACCGGGCCCGGGTAGAGCTCCGCGAGCCGCCGCTCGATCTCCGGCACGGGCGAGGTGCCCATGGGCATGTCGAGGGGGCGGTGCTCGAGCTGGATGTGCACGAGCCTCATGCCCGCGGGCGGCGCCAGCTCCTGCCGCTTGGCTTCGAGCAGCTGTTCGAGCCCGCGCACCTCCTCCCAGCGGCTCGGGTCGGCCAGGATCATCCAGGCCTCGAAGAGCTCGTCGTCGACCAGGTAGGGCGCGTGCTCGGCCACCCAGTCCTCGGGTCCGCGGAGGTAGACCGCCTCCACGCCTTCGACCGCTTCCAGCGTGGCCGCCCGGTCGATGGCCTGCTCGAGCTGCTCCTCGGGGCCCTCCAGCAACAGCAGCATGCGCCCGCCCACGTTGAGCTGGTCGGACAGGTCGAGGTACCTGGCGACCTCGGGGTGGTCGAGGGGCAGGATGCCGGTGAAGGTGAGGTCCAGCGGCACCCGCAGCACCAGCAGGGAGGCCGCGAGCGCGGGGAGCACGCACGTCGCCACCACGGTCCACGGTCGTCGCAGGGCCGCGTCGACCAGCCAGCGGAGCACGGCGTCGAGCACGAGCGCAGCCTACCGCTTGACGGCGGGCCGGGTGTGGCCCACCATGGCGCGAGCCTTCTCGGAGACGACATGAAGCGCGCCCTCGCCCTCGGCCTCGCGGTCGTGCTGCCCACGCTCACGGCCTGCTACCCGGACGAGGAGGAGTTCCAGGCGGAGCAGATCGCGATCGTCTGCAACTACATGATCGAGTGCTACAGCGGCGACGACAGCTACGTGTACTTCAGCTTCGACAGCCAGTCGGAGTGCGAGGCCTTCTTCAGCGCCTTCGCCGGCTACTACGACGACTACTACGCGGACTGCAGCTACGACAAGAAGCAGGCCAAGGAGTGCCTGGACGCGTACGGGTCCATCACCTGCGACGACTACGAGTGGGACGACTCGGCATGCGAGAACGTGTACTCCTGCTGAGTTTGCTGCTCGTCGCGCAGGTGGCCTGCCTGAGCGAGAAGCGCTTCTACGACGAGCTGACCGAGGCGATCTGCGAGCGCGGGGAGACCTGCTACACCGAGACCTACGAGCTGGTCTGGGGCGACGGCGCCTGCCTGTCCGACCGCGACAAGCTGCGCGAGGACTGGCTGCAGCTCTACGAGGACTGCGACTACGACGCCCGCGCGGCCCGTGAGTGCCTGGGGCTGTGGCGCGACATCACGTGCAACTTCTACCCGGACAGCATGGACGGCTACGAGGTGTGCACGGAGGTCTACACCTGCCCCTCGTAGCCCTCGTCGTGCTGGCCTTGGCCGAGGCCGCGTGGATCACCCACGCCCACGCGCCCGCCTTGATGGGGGGGGATGCGCGGGCGGTGTACGAGGCGATCCTGTGGCCGACGGTAGGGGCGCCCGCGGCGGTGGCGGCGCTCTTGTGGAAGGTGCCGAAGCTCGGTCCGCGCCTGGCCGGTGGGGTGTTGTGGGCGGCGCCCGCAGCGTGCGCGTTGGTGACGCTCGTGGACCCGGACGTGGGCCGCTGGCTCCTGGTGCCGCTGGTGCTCGTGTTGGGCGGGCTGGCGGCGCGGTGGCGTGTGGTGGGGTGGCTGAGCGTGCTGGGCGCGTTCGCCGCGACCGTGGTCGACGTGCCGGCTCGTGCGGTGTCGGAGGGCGGCGTGCAGGGCGGCGATGGGTTGATCGTGCTGGTGACGCTGGACACCTTCCGCGCGGACCACCTGGGCGCCATCGGCGGCTACCGACGGGTGGTCGCCACGCCGCACCTGGACGCGCTCGCCGCCGAGGGGCTGCTCTTCACGGCCGGGGAGGCCGAGGTGCCGCTCACGCTTCCGAGCCACACCGCCATGCTGACCGGGCGCTCGCCGTGGGAGGCGGGGGTGCTCCGCAACGGCCAGGTGTTGGCGGAGGGCACCGAGACGGTGGCCACCCGGCTGCGCGAGGCGGGCTGGCGGACCGGGGCCTTCCTGGGCTCGCACGTGCTGCACGCGGGCACGGGCCTGGACCGCGGCTTCGATCACTACGACGACCAGATGGGTCCGGCGGCCTGGCAGGCGACGGTGCCCGGAGCGCTCATGCGCCTGGGCTGGGTGGACAAGCAGCCCTTCCAGCGCTCGGGCGCGGTGGTCATTCGGAGGGCGCTGCAGTGGCTCGCGCAGGGGGAGGGGCCGACCTTCCTCTGGGTGCATCTCTACGATGCACACAGTCCCTACGATCCGCCCGCGCCCTACGACACCCTCTACGAGCACGAGGCGGAGGACGCGCCCGGCAACCCGGCGGAGCTGGCGGTGTGGCGCAAGGACCAGCCGCCGGCCCGGATGCTGTTCCGCTTGCAGCCGCGCGACGTGCGGGCGCCGCTGGCGCGGTACGCCGGCGAGATCACCTGGGTCGACACGCTGGTGGGCGGCCTGGTGGCGAGCCTGCCGGAGCACGCGGCGGTGGTGGTGGCGGCAGACCACGGCGAGAGCCTGAGCGAGCACGGCTACCTGATCAACCACGGTGCGAGCGTGCACGAGCCGTCGCTGCACGTGCCGATCCTGGTGAAGGCGCCAGGGGTGGCGGCCGGTCGGGTGGCCGAGCCCACGAGTGTGCGGCGGGTGGGGCCCACGGTGCTGGCGCTGGCGGGCCTCGACGGTGGGGCGACGTTGATGGACCCGCCGGACGCGGAGCTGGTGGCCTACGCGCCGGGGCAGCAGTCGCGGCCGGACATGGACCTCCGGAAGGGCTGGCGGGTGGCCTGGCGTCGCGGTGCCGAGAAGTGGATCGTGTCGACGCGTGACGACACCCAGCGCTTCGACCTGTCCACGGACCCGGGGGAGCTGGTGAACCTGGCGGAGGGTGCCGAGGCCGAGCAGGTGACGGCGCGTGGACGGGCGCTGTTGGAGCAGCTGCAGGGGGACGAGCTCGGCGTGTTGGTGGACGAGTCCGCGGAGATGGAGGAGGCGTTGCGGGCGTTGGGGTATGTGCAGTGAGGGGAGCGGGAGTGCAGGGCCGAAGGGCGGAGGCTCGCCTTGGCTCCGGCGGGCGCAGGCGCGCAGCGCCGGCGCGAGCCGGGAGGGGGGGCGGGCGCCGGCGCGAGCCGGGAGCGTCGGTGCTCGGCTTCCTCTCGGCGCGTCCCGCCGCAGGCGCGCACCGGGGCGGAGCGGTGCTTACCGCAGGCGCGCAGCGCCGGAGCGAGCCGGGAGCGGAGGGTGCGAGTGCTCGTCTTCCTCTCGGAGAGCACCGGAACCCACGCTCCCTCGCTGGGAGCGCAGGGGAAGCCACGTTCGCCCCTCCGGCCGTCTGCGACTCGACGAGATTCCAGGTACTTGCAGGTGCGGCTCGATCGCACTGCGGGCGCAGCGGTGCAGAAACGTGGTTTCGCGACCTCTCCCAGAGTGCCAGCGTGGCTTCCGACCCGTTCCGAGCCCGACCGGGGCGGACTGGGCGCGGGTAGCGCCGCCTCTGACGCCTGCCCGCCTCCGCGTGTCCCCGTCCCCGTGCGAGACGATGTAGGCGGAGGGCGTGGCCTCTTCGTACGCGAGTTGGGCATCGACGCAGGCGGCGCCGAACAGGGTCGTGGTCCACGACACGACTTCATGGTGCCATGCGTGGCCGGTCTCGGTAGCCCAATCGGTGCAGCGGGCCGTCGGCCCACGGTCCCGCCCGGATCCGAGCCAGCGCGGCCTCCGGCCTCGTTGCGTTTGACCTGACCAGGTAGCAGACCTACTATCAGACCATGTCGAAGGTCAACGTCCAAGACGCCAAGATGCACCTCTCCCGCTACCTGAAGGCGGTCGAGGCGGGAGAGGTGGTCACGATCTGCCGTCGGAACGTGCCGATCGCGGAGCTGCGCCCACTGCCCGGGCTGGGCGGCGGACCTCGCAGGGTCGGGCTCGCGCGCGAGCGCTTCCCCGACTGGGAGCTGCCGGACAGCTTCTTCGAGCCGCTTCCCGACGAGCTCGTGGCCGCCTTCGAGGGCGAGGAGGCTTGAAGCTCCTCCTCGACACGGTCACCTTCCTCTGGCTGGCTTGGGACGATCCGAGGCTCTCGCCGCTGGCTCGTGAGCGTGTCCTCGATCCCGGTTGCACGCCCTACCTGAGCGCGGCCTCGGCGTGGGAGATCGCCGTGAAGCACGCGCTCGGGAAGCTCCCGCTCCCCCAGGACCCCGAGACCCTCGTCCCCGAGCTGCGGGTGGGCCTGGGCCTGGCGCCGTTGCCCGTCGACGAGGTCTCTGCCCTCCAGGTGGTGCGGCTACCCTGGCTCCACCGGGATCCCTTCGACCGCATGCTGATCTGCCAGTCGATCGCGCACGCGATGGTCCTGGTCACCCCGGACGCCGCGATCCGGCGCTACCCCATCCGCACGCTCTGGTAGGCGTGGCGGGAGCCGGCCCCTCGTGGGCCTGCTGGGCGACCTGGAGCTCCCGAAGCTCCTCGTCCACCGCCGCCATCCACCGATCCGGGTAGCCCACCAGGATGAAGATCCAGATCGCGCCGAGCTCGTGCATACTCCAGGGAGATGCCCCCGTCTCGCGATCGCGGCCGGCCCTCGCGCGCTCCTGCACCCGCGGGAGGGCGCCGCTCGGCGCGCCGACGACCGCATCGTGCTCTACCTCGGCGCGGCGACCTACGACCAGCGCACCGCGGACCCCTTCGCCGCTGCCTTCGGCTCGGACCTGGCACGCGGCTACGAGCCCAGCTCCTACGTTCGGGCGTCGCTGGCCCTCGGCGACCCGCTGCGCTGGACCGTGGAGCGCGAAGGCGCGGACGGCACGTGGGTGGTCGTGCCCTGAGCGGAGCGGCCCTCGAGGCCACGGTCACGACGGGCCTGCTGCCGCTTGGGAGCGGTGGCTGCGAGCTCGAGAGCGGCTCGATGGATCGGGTCAGTGCGCGGTAGAGATTGCAGCGCTCCTCCGCGGAGCCCACCATGCGGTTGCTCATGAGGTGTCGTCGTGACCGCGCTCCTTGCGCTCCTTCTCCAAGCGTACAGCTGCAGCGGTGCGGTGAAGTCGCCCGACAGCGGCGAGCCCAGCGCCGACACGGACGATCCGATCCCCGCTGAGACCGGCGCAGACGGCCGCGACAGTTCCGCTCCAGAGGGTGTGGACACCGCGGACCTGTGTAGAACTCCCGACGTTCACCGGCCGGGGATCGCACCGTCGCGTTGGACCGGATCCAGACGACGCGGGTCGCCTCGTCGATGGCGCCGCCCTCGCTCACCGTGACCGCGGCGTCGTCTCGAGGGTCGACCACGGGGCCCGACGCATAAGAACGCGGATGTGACCGGACAAGGCCTACAATGGCGCATCCCGGGTCCGCCATGCACCGTCTCCTCCTCGCCTCCGCCCTCGTGCTCCTCGGCGCATGCCGCACCGACAAGGACCCCGCCGAGACCGGCGCATGCTGCGCCGGGGACAGCGGCGCCGCCGAAGACGCCGACGGAGATGGCTGGCCCTCGGGCGAGGACTGCGACGACGACGACCCCGAGGTCCACCCGGCCGCCGACGAGGACTGCAACGGGCTCGACGACGACTGCGACGCGCTGACCGACGAGGGCATGGGCGCGAGCTGGTACGCCGACAGCGACCTCGACGGCTACGGCGACCCCGCGAAGGTCGAGGAGGCCTGCGACCAGCCCGAGGGCTACGTCTCCGACGGCACGGACTGCGACGACGCCGACGCCGACGTGCACCCCGGAGCGACGGAGGTGTGCAACGACCTCGACGACGACTGCGACGGCGAGGTCGACGACGCAGGCGGGAGCGCCTGGTACGAGGACGCCGACGGGGACCTCTTCGGCAACCCCGAGCTGAGCTCCTCCTCCTGCGACGGCGCCAGCGGCTACGTCGAGGACGACAGCGACTGCGACGACACTGAGGCCGCCGTCAACCCCGACGCGGACGAGGTCTGCAACGACCTCGACGACGACTGCGACGGCCGGGTCGACGACGACGACGAGGACCTCACCGACGCCTCCACCTTCTACGCCGACGCGGACGGCGACGGCTTCCACGACCCCGACGAGGCGGTGGAGGCCTGCGAGGCGCCCTCGGGCTACGGGCCGGCCACCGACGAGGACTGCGACGACGGCGACAGCGCCGTGTACCCCGGCGCCGGCGAGATCTGCGACGGCCTCGACGGCGACTGCGACGGTGAGGTCGACGAGGACGCCTCCGACGCGTCCACCTTCTACGCGGACGACGACGGCGACGGCTTCGGCGACGCCGCCACCAGCACCGAGGACTGCGAGGCCCCCAGCGGCTACGTCTCCGACGCCACCGACTGCGACGACGACGCGGCGAGCATCAACCCCGGTGCCGACGAGGTCTGCAGCGGCGTGGACGACGACTGCGACGGCCTGGTCGATGACGAGGACCCCAACCTCGACCGCGACGCGACCGCCACCTACTACGAGGACGACGACGGCGACGGCTACGGGGACCCCGGCGACACGACGAGCGCCTGCGACGCCCCCACCGGCTTCGTGCTCGACGACACCGACTGCGACGACGGCGACGGCGACGTCCACCCGGGCGCCGACGAGGTCTGCAGCGGCGTGGACGACGACTGCGACGGCCTGGTCGACGATGCCGACAGCAGCCTCGACACCAGCACCGCCGACACGTGGCACGAGGACGACGACGGCGACGGCTACGGCGACGCCGCCGACCCCCTCGAGGCCTGCGATCAGCCCAGCGGCTTCGTGGACGACGCCAGCGACTGCGACGACGCGGACGCGGACGTGAACCCGGACAACGACGAGATCTGCAACGGCGTCGACGACGACTGCGACGGCCTGGTCGACGACGAGGACCCCAACCTGGACCGCACGACGACCTCCACCTTCTACGAGGACGACGACGGTGACGGCTTCGGCGACCTGGACGACACCGCCTCGCTCTGCGACGAGACCACCGGCTACGTCGCCGACGCCACCGACTGCGACGACGGCGACGCCGACATCGCCCCCGACGCCGACGAGCAGTGCAACGAGGTCGACGACGACTGCGACGACCAGGTGGACGAGGACGCCACCGACGCGCTCACCTGGTACATCGACTACGACGACGACGGCTACGGTGCGGAGGCCTACACCCAGTCGAGCTGCGACCAGCCCTCGGGCTACGTCGCGACCGCCGACGACTGCGACGACGCCGACGACACCATCCACCCGGGCGCCGACGAGCTCTGCGACGAGGTCGACCAGGACTGCGACGGCACCACGGACGAGGACGCGACGGACGCCACCACCTGGCACGCGGACGCGGACGCCGACGGCTACGGCGACGACGACACGACCGTGAGCCAGTGCGATCAGCCCGACTCCTTCACCAGCGAAGGCGGTGACTGCGACGACGGGGACGCGGCCGTGAGGCCGGGGGTCGACGAGACCTGCAACGACGCGGACGACGACTGCGACGAGGAGGTGGACGAGGACGCCACCGACGGCGCCACCTGGTACTTCGACTACGACGCCGACGGCTACGGCGGGGACGCCTACACCGTCGAGGCCTGCGACCAGCCCAGCGGCTACCTCGCGGACGCCGAGGACTGCGACGACACCGACGCCAGCGTGTACCCGGGGGCGGAGGAGACCTGCAACGAGCTCGACGACGACTGCGACGAGGCGGTGGACGAGGACGCCACCGACGCGAGCACCTTCTACGTCGACGCCGACTCCGACGGCTACGGCGACGCCAGCTCCACGGTCCAGGCCTGCGAGGTGCCGTCGGGGGCCAGCGACGACGACACCGACTGCGACGACACCGCCGCCGACACCTACCCGGGCGCCATCGAGCTCAGCGGCGACGGCGTGGACAACGACTGCGACGGCGCGGTGGACGAGGACCCGTGCAACAACACCTGCGCGGACTCCTACACGGTCACCGCCGACACGGACTTCGAGGAGCTGCAGTACTGCAGCACCGTCTCCGGAGACCTCACGATCGAGGGTGACGCGATCACCGATCTCGACGACCTGGCCTGCCTCACCACCGTCGACGGCACGCTGACCATCTCCGAGACCAGCGCGCTCACCGACGCCACCGGCCTCTCGGGGCTGAACAGCGTCGGGGGCGCGTTGAGCCTGCTGGACAACGATGCGCTGCTGGACCTCGATCTGAGCGCCCTGGCAGAGGTCGGGACCACCCTCGTGGTCGGCGACAACCCCGAGCTGCTCTCGGCGCTGGACCTGGGCAGCCTGACGAGCGTCGGGAGCTACCTGAGCGTCTACGAGAACGACGAGCTGCCCTCCCTCGACCTGAGCGCGATGGTCGAGGGCAGCGCGATCTACGTCTACACCAACGGGGAGCTGCTCTCCATCGACCTCACCCCCCTCGCCGAGCTGAGCTCCGACCTCTCCATCTACGAGAACGAGGAGCTCATCACGATCCACGGGCTGGACCTGCTGGAGGCGGTCGGTGGGAGCTTCGCGATCTACGACAACGAGGAGCTGGCCACCGGCCTGGACCTGTCCGCGCTCTCCGTGGTCGAGGGCAGCGTCTCCGTCTACACCCTCGACGAGCTGCCCTCGCTGGACCTCACCGGCCTCGTGGAGCTGGGCGGATCGCTGCGGATCAGCGGCAACCCCTCGCTCGAGAACGCCCTCGACCTCACCGGGCTGGTGGAGACCCCGGGCAGCGTGCAGATCTACAGCAACGAGCTGGTGCCGGAGATCGACCTCTCGGCGCTCGAGGTCACCGAGGGCTCGCTCTACGTCTACAGCAACGAGTCGCTGGACAGCCTCGATCTCACCAACGTGCAGGTCGTGGAGGGCGAGCTCTACGTGGTGTCGAACGAGTCGCTCACCTGGCTGGGCGGGCTGGACCTCCTCGAGGAGGTGACCGGCAGCGTGTACATCGCGGACATGCCGTTCCTGGTGAAGGACCTCGACCTCGGCCTGCTGACCTCGGTCGGCGGCACCCTGCAGATCTACCGCAACGAGCTGATCACCGACCTGGACCTGGGCGCGCTCGTGGAGACCGGCAGCAGCGTGGCGATCTACGACAACGAGGCGCTGGAGACCCTGGACGTCTCGGCCCTGGAGGAGGTCGAGGGCTCCCTGCGCATCTCCGGCCAGCCCCTCGTCACCGGGCCCATCGACCTCGGCCTGCTCCCCTACGTCGAGGGCAGCCTGCAGATCTACAGCATGGACGGGGTCACCGACATCGACCTC
>Ga0114932_10001709_pt1 | contig 24493 bp, 22 predicted proteins | sample 2SBtaG_2_FD_87286 | JGI IMG/M metagenome (GOLD analysis project Ga0114932, IMG submission 87286) | Deep subsurface microbial communities from Kolumbo volcano to uncover new lineages of life (NeLLi) - 2SBTROV12_ACTIVE470 metaG | ecosystem: Environmental > Aquatic > Marine > Volcanic ...
GGTGTACGCGTTGAGATACGCATCAACAGCCGCAAAATACTGGCCGCATTGGCCGAAATATGTGGCGGGGCCAATAAAATGACCGATATCACCATTGCTGTTGACAAGCTGGATAAAATTGGTATTGAAAAAGTGAAGGAAGAATTGGTTCAGCGCGGATTGAATACCCAACAGGTAGCTACCATCGAAACCTACCTGAACATAGAAGGCGACAATGCCGGTAAAATAAATCAACTGCGTTCGCTGCTGGGCAACAACACAACGGGACAAAAAGGAGTTGAAGAAATCGAATACCTCCTTTCTTTTTCACAACTCACAACCAACAACTCCCAACTAACAACTGATTTCACCCTGGCCCGCGGCCTCAACTACTATACGGGTATCATTTTCGAAGTGAAGGCGCTGGATGTGCAAATGGGCAGTATTGGTGGCGGTGGCCGCTACGATGATCTCACCGGCTTGTTCGGTGTACCCAATGTGCCCGGGGTGGGCATCAGTTTCGGAGTTGACCGAATTTATGATGTGATGGAAGAATTGCAACTGTTTCCCGATGCAGTTCAGGCAGGTACCCGTGTATTATTCTTTAATTTGGGCGATGCAGAGAGCAAAGCGGCGTTTGTATTGATGCAGCAATTGAGGGAAAAAGGTATTGCGGCTGAGTTGTATCATGAAAACAGCAAATTCGATAAGCAATTTAAATATGCTGAGAAAAAGCAGATCCCTTTTGCAGTGATCATTGGCAGCAAAGAACTGGAAACAGGCACTTGTGTGGTCCGTCAGTTGAGCGATGGACAACAGCAAACCATTGCGCAATCAGGGCTGGCTGACTTCTCTTTCTGAACTTTGGCACAATATTCGGTGCATTGCGTAGTCAATTCCTGATACCATGAGAACCCCGGTCATTGCTTTATGTTTCGTTGTGCTGGTTGCTGCCTGTCACCGGAAAACCGTTCCTTCCAAAAACAACGCACCTCCTGCAACTACATTGCCAGGCAAGTCCGTTCCACCCAACACAACGGTGCCGCCTGCTCACGCAGATTCACCTGCAATCATCAATCCAACTATTTTGGGAAGCCCCCTCATCGTGGTAGACGGGTCGGGCAATATTGTTACATCGAAAGACAGACTCCCTTCCGATATCGCGGCCAAAGTACATCTCTCCAATTTAGCCAGGTCTTTCACACCTGCACAAAAAAAGAACCTGGTGTACCGGTATAAAATGATTCCTCCAAAAGTGTTATATGTACCCGAAGGATATGTTTCGAAAAGCGCCCGCGGTAAATACATTATCTACAGGAAAAAATTCTGGTACTGGCAACAAGCCGATGGGCTTTTTCATTTAGACCCTACTTATTATCAATGAACCGTTCCGTCATCCCGAGCAACGTCACCCTGAGCGAGCGAAGCGAGTCGAAGGGGCAGCCGAGGGATCTGCCCGAGTCTCCAGCAGTTCCTTCGACTCGCTTCGCTCGCTCAGGATGACGATGCAGTAATTACAAGCCTTCATATACAACAGCGGCCCCCTGGCCTACACCCACGCACATAGTAGCGAGCCCGTATTTCAATTCACGCCGGTGCATCTCGTGTAATAAAGTAGCGGAAATACGTGCCCCGCTGCATCCCAGGGGGTGACCAAGCGCAATAGCGCCACCATTTACATTCAATTTGGCATGATCGAGTTCCAGTTCACGCATACAGGCAATACTTTGAGAAGCGAAAGCTTCATTGAGTTCTATAAGATCGAGGTCCTTCACAGTAAGCCCCGCCCGCTGTAACGCTTTCTCCGACGCCGGTACGGGCCCAATACCCATGATGCCGGGATGCACGCCTGCAACACCCATGCTTACCACGCGCGCCAGCGGTGTGAGGTTGAACACTTTCACTGCTTCTTCGCTGGCCAGTAATACCGCAGCGGCGCCATCGTTGATGCCCGATGAATTACCTGCCGTAACGGTTCCGTCCTTCGCGAAAGCCGGACGCAATCCCGCCAGTTTCTCCAATGAGGTTTGCCTGGGATGCTCATCCTGTACGAACCAGTTCACCATATTATCGTTCACCATTTCTACCGCCACGATTTCATCATCCCATTTACCTGCGGCCAGCGCCGCCGCATATTTTTCCTGCGAAGCCAGCGCAAAAAGGTCCTGCTCTTCCCTGCTGATCTCCCATTCGCGGGCCACATTCTCTGCGGTCTCGCCCATACTGTGAGGATGATACATTTCGGTCAGCTTCTTATTGGTAAAGCGCCAGCCGATGGTAGTATCATAGGTTTCTGTTTTACGGCTCCAGGCCCCATCGCTCTTAGCGGTTACAAAAGGCGCGCGCGTCATACTTTCCACACCTCCTGCGATATACAACATGCCTTCATTGCACATAATGGCCCTGGCTGCGTCCATAATGGCCTGCAACCCGCTGGCACAAAGCCTGTTAACAGTATTGCCGGCTACGCTGATGGGCAAGCCTGCCAGCAACGCAGCCATACGCGCCACATCGCGGTTGTCTTCACCCGCCTGGTTGGCAGCGCCGGCAATCACATCTTCTATCCTGGAAACATCTATACCGGGATTACGGTTGATCAGGGCAGTGATCACCAGTGCCAGCAGGTCGTCGGGCCTGGTGGCGCTCAATCTTCCGCCATAACGGCCAATGGGTGTTCTTACCGCATCTATTACATAACAGGTTTGCATATCAAAGGGTCTTATGTTTCATTGATGCGCAAGATAGAATATGTAGCGGTATCTTTGCAGGATGAATACACAGCGGGAGAATATCAGGCACCTGGGTTTGGATGGACTGACAGCCTATTTTGAACAGATAGGCGAAAAGAAATTCCGTGTCAAACAGGTGCACGAATGGCTCTGGCAGAAGCACGCGCATAGCTTTGAAGAAATGACCAACTTGAGTAAGGACCTGCGCGCAAAACTGGCACAGGATTTCTCATTGCCTGCCCTGCAGGTGGATGCCACCCAGTTCAGTAACGACGGTACTGTTAAAAGTCGCTTCAAAACCGTAGAAGGGCATTTGATAGAAGGTGTGCTGATACCTACCGAGGACCGCAAAACAGCCTGCGTATCGTCGCAGATCGGTTGCAGTCTCAGTTGTAAGTTCTGTGCCACCGGGTATATCGAACGCAAGCGCAACCTGTATTTCGACGAAATCTACGACCAGGTGGTGCTCATCAACCAGCAAAGCCTGCAAGCCTATAACCAGAAGCTGAGCAATATTGTTTTCATGGGCATGGGCGAGCCTTTGCTCAACTATTCCAATGTAATGAAAGCCATTGAGCGCATTTCAGCGGAAGATGGATTGTTCATGAGTCCGCGGCGCATTACAGTTTCCACCGCCGGTGTTGCCAAGCAGATCAAAAAACTGGGGGATGACCAGGTGCGTTTCAAACTGGCTTTATCGCTCCATGCAGCCAATGATGCCAAGCGGAACAAGATCATGCCCATCAACGAATCGAACAATATCAAAGCATTGATCGAAGCCCTGAATTATTTCTACAAACAAACGGGCAATGAGATCACGCTGGAATATATTCTTTTCAAAGACCTGAACGACAGCAAACAGGATGCAGAGGAACTGGTGAAAGTATTCAGGCAGATCCCTGCCGACCTGGTCAATATCATCGAATACAATACCATCGATGCTTTTAAATTCACGAAGCCCGATGAAGACGATATCCAGCGTTTTATGAACATACTGGAGGCCAATCATGTGAATGCCCGGTTGAGAAGGAGTCGCGGCAGGGACATAGATGCGGCTTGCGGGCAATTGGCCAATAAAGGATAAATAAATATACCGTCATCCCGAGCGAGCATAGCGAGCCGAGGGACCTGTTGTAAAACAGCAAATCAATACAAATGCAAAAAAAACGTACCGACAACTTCAACAAGTTTGCCAATAAAAAGAAAGGCAGTGCTATCAAAGAATCCATCCGCCAGGAAAAGAAAAAGGTCAAGGCCGAAGCCAGGGCTGCAGGCGAAGAGTTCCGTAAAAAGAAGCTGGATAAGATGCGTGGAGTGAGTGAAGAAAAGGGAATTAAAAGCCAAAAGTCAGCAATTAAAAGTCAAAAAAAAGAGCCCAAATCAACTGCCAGCCGTCAGCATGCTGACAATCAGCAATCAGCAATCAGCAATCAGCAACTTCCCAGTCAATCATCAGACATCATGCCGCTGAATAAATTCATCGCACACGCAGGCGTTTGCGGAAGAAGAGAAGCAGCAGAACTGGTGAAAGAAGGGAAAGTAGTGGTGAATGGTGATAAAATATTTGAACCGGGATATAAGGTTTCTGCAAAAGATAAAGTAGTTGTAAAAGGCAAGCAGGTTTTCCTGCAAAAAAATGCCGTTTATGTTTTGCTCAATAAACCAAAAGATTATATCACTACTTCAAACGATCCGCAAGGCAGGAAAACCGTGCTGGAGCTTGTTAAAAGCGCTACCACAGAACGCATATATCCGGTGGGTCGTCTCGACAGAAACACAACAGGCGTACTGCTGCTTACCAACGACGGCGAGTTGGCGCAAAAACTCACCCACCCTTCTTTTGAAGTTAAAAAGATATACGAAGTAACGCTCGATAAACCTGTTACCAAAAAAGACCTGGACGCCATTTTATCGGGTGTAACGCTGGAAGACGGTTTTGTATCGGCCGATGCAGTTGGCTATGCCGATACAAAAAGTAAAAACATCGTAGGTATTGAAATACACAGCGGCCGCAACCGCATCGTGCGCCGTATTTTTGAGCACCTGGGTTACGATGTAAAAGGATTGGATCGCGTGATGTTCGCCAATCTCACCAAGAAAAATGTAGACCGCGGCAAATGGCGCTATCTCAACGAAAAAGAAGTGAGACTGTTGAAGTTCCTCAACAACTCCTTCATTAAAAAAACTGTCTAGAAAAGATCGTTACCCTCTAACAACTAACAACTATCATCTCCATGAGGCCGGAAATTATTTTCGAGAACGAATATTTTGTTGCAGTAAACAAACCTGCAGGGCTGCTGAGTATCCCCGATCGTTTGGGACAGGAACTCTCTTTGAAGCAATTACTGAAAGACAGGTACGGCGAAATTTACACTGTTCACCGCCTCGATAAAGACACCAGCGGCATCATTGTATTTGCGAAAGATGAAGCTACACACAAACAATTATCGCAGTCGTTCGAAGGACGTGAAGTAGAAAAATATTACCAGGGCCTTGTGCAGGGCATTCCCTTTAACAAACAAGACAGTGTTGACGCTTCCATCATGGAACATCCCGGCAAGACCGGCAAAATGATCACGCATGTAAAAGGCAAAGCCTCCCTGACCGATTATGAAGTATTGGAATCGTTCCGTTTATACAGTTGGATGCAGTTCCGCATCCATACCGGGCGTACGCACCAGATCAGGCTGCACATGCAGCACATAGGGCATCCCATTGTATGCGACGAGCTCTATGGCGACGCGCAGCCTGTTCTGTTATCAGCCCTTAAAAAGAAATTCAAACTTTCCAAAGCCGCGGAAGAAGAAAGGCCTTTGTTGTCACGACTGGCATTGCATTCCCACCAGTTGAGCTTTGAACTGAACGGAGAACGTTTTGAACTGGAAGCCGAGTTGCCCAAAGAACTCCGCGCATTGCTGCAGCAATTACGCAAGTGGAGTTCCTGATCAATCCTGCTTGTATACAACACCATTCTTCATTACAAATTTTACTTTCTCCATAGACCGGATGTCTTTTACCGGATCACCATCGATCGCAACAATATCGGCCAGCTTTCCTTTCTCGATCACACCCAGGCGATCATCGCCCAGCAGGTCGGCAGCAGAAAGCGTTGCAGCCCGGATGGTTTCCAACGCAGGCATGCCGGCTTCATTCATGTACACAAATTCCATCCAGTTCTTGCCGTGGGCATAAACACCGGCATCTGTACCAAACGCAATCTTTACGCCTGTCTTGTATGCTCTGGTAAATGTGTTTTGCACTTTAGGTCCGATGGCCAATGCCTTGGGGGCAACCAACTCCGGAAAATAACCGGGCTTTTTAGCCGAATCGGCAACAGATTTTCCTGCAATGATGGTGGGTACATAATAGGTATCCATTTTCTTCATCAGTTCCATCGCTTCATCATCCATATAAGTGCCATGTTCAATAGAGTTCACGCCTGCACGTATGGCGCGTTTCATGGCTTCTGCACCGTGACAATGCGCCGCCACTTTAAAACCATAGTCTTTTGCCGTTTCTACAACGGCTTTCAGTTCTGCATCTGTGAACTGTGGGTTCTCACCGCTTTTGGCCACACTCAGCACACCGCCTGATGCAGTGATCTTGATCAAATCGCTTCCTTCCTTGTACCGCTGGCGAACGGCTTTCATAGCATCATCGGCGCCGTTGATTACGCCGGCAGCCGGACCGGGATCACCCATCAGGTCTCTGCGGTAACCGTTGGTTGGGTCTGCATGTCCGCCTGTAGTGGCAATAGCTTTGCCCGCAGTATATACACGTGGGCCCACGATCAATCCTTTATTGATGGCATTGCGCAATGAAATATTCACGCCCGATCCACCCAGGTCGCGAACGGTGGTAAACCCGGCCATCAGGGTTTTACCGGCAAACACCACCGACTGGAATGCATAGTCTGCCGGGTTGTATGTGAAGGTTTCCATGTACCTGTTGGGATTGGTTTCCAATTCCAGGTGCACATGCATATCAATCAATCCGGGCATCACCGTTCTGTTCTTCAGATCGATCAGTTTATCGGCAGGACCGGCATTTACATAACCTTTCTGTACTTCAGCAATCTTATTGCCTTCTGTTATGATGGTCATTTCTTTCAGCAATTGCAGGTGCTGAACATCTACCAGTTGTCCACAATGGATAATGGTGCGTTGCGCCAGCAGGTTACCGGCCATGCAACTCATAAAAAAGAAAAGTAGCAGTTTTCTCATGGATAATACAGTTTGGTGAAAGTTAATCAAAAAAAAGCCCCGGTAATCAAATTACCAGGGCCTTTGGCTGAGAACAAAATATCGATTGCTTGCTTTTATTTGTTGGGTTGTGGCGTATAACGCAGGTAAGGCTTTACCTCTTTCACGCCTTTGGGGAACTTCTGGATCGCATCTGCAGTGCTGATAGAAGGAACCACGATCACATCTTCGCCTTCTTTCCAGTCGGCAGGCGTAGCCACGCTGTAATTGGCTGTCAGTTGCAAAGAGTCGATCACACGCAATACTTCGTGGAAATTCCTTCCGGTTGATGCGGGGTAAGTAAGGGTAAGTTTGATTTTTTTATCCGGACCAATCACAAACAGGGAGCGAACGGTAAATGTTTCTGATGCATTGGGATGGATCATGCCATAAGCGTTGGCAATGGATTTATCTTCATCGGCAATGATGGGGAAACCAACAGTAACATGCTGCGTTTCGTTGATATCATTCACCCATCCATTGTGTTTATCGAGCGGGTCGACACTCAGCGCCAGCACTTTCACATTGCGTTTGGCAAACTCTTCCTGTAAAAGAGCCGTTTTGCCCAATTCAGTAGTGCAAACCGGTGTATAATCGGCAGGGTGGGAAAAAAGAATACCCCATCCATTGCCTAAATACTCGTGAAAATCGATATTGCCTGCCGTGGTTACGGCCTTGAAGTTGGGCGCCAGGTCCCCTAAACGTAAACTCATGGTGATTATTTTTTGGATCACGAAAATACTTATTTCCTACCAAACTGGTAGACTTATTTTAAAAAATATTCTTACTCTTTTCCTTTTTTAAGGGTTCTTGCCTTTTTCAGGGCGGTTTTCCCGAATTTATTCTTTACCTCGTCAATGGCTTTATACAGCTTGTTTTTTCTTTCAGCATCATCAAAAAGGCTGCCCTGCACAGCATGGTTGGTGAGCTCACTCAACCGCACGCCTAGCAAGCGAACGGACTGTCCTTTGCGGTATAATTGATGGAAGAGTTCAATGGCCTGTGGTATCAGTTCATCATCGCGTAGTGTACGGGAAATGGTTGTTTGTTTTGATGTGGTCTCAAAATCGGGATAACGGATCTTGACAGCGATGCATCCAGCCAGCTTTTCATCCCTCCTTAACTCAAAAGCCACCCTTTCTGTGAGCCGCACCAATTCACTCAATAAGAAATCTGTGTCGGCCGTATTTTCATGGAACGTGTTTTCACTCGATATCGATTTTGCTTCATGATAAGCGTGTACCTGGCCGTTGTGAATGCCCTGCGATTTTTTCCAGAGGTCAGCGCCGGTCTTGCCCAATTTTTTTTCAAGTATCGCAACAGGTGTCTCGCTCAGGTCGCGTATGGTATGGATGCCCATCGCTTTGAGCAGCAGGAAAGTTTGTTCCCCCACTCCCGGAAATTTGTTCACCGGTAGCGGAGCTAAGAAATCTTTTTCTTTCCCGGGTTGAACAAAAAGATAACCATTGGGCTTGGCTTCATCGGTAGCGATCTTGGCTACCATTTTATTTGCAGCCAAACCAAATGAAATGGGCAATTGGGTTTTGTCGATGATCTCCTGCCGCAAGTCAATGGTCCATTGATACGGATCGAAAAAACGGTCCATACCTGTGAGATCAATATAAAATTCATCGATCGACGCTTTTTCAAACAAAGGGGCTTTGGCGGCGATGATATCGGTTACCCATTGGGAATAGCGGCGATATTCAGTATGTGTGCCGCGGAGTACAACAGCATGCGGACAAAGTTTCATAGCCCTGCTCATAGGCATAGCACTGCGTACGCCGAATTTCCGCGCTTCGTAACTGCAGGAAGTCACTACGCCTCTTTCAGGTGTACCACCCACGATCACTGCTTTGCCTTTCAGGGCAGGCTGCTGCAGCAATTCAACACTCACAAAAAAAGAATCGAGATCGAAATGGGCAATATAACGCTGCTGTTCTGCCATACGCCTACTAAGTTAATGAGATTTCAAAGGGACTGTATTACCGCTATCGAGGGAAATGATCAGCGGTAAATATCCAGCAGTCCGTCCGGCAGTGTAACATGCACTTCTTTTCGTGCATGATCAATGCTGTCCAATGTTTCAGCATGTAAGGGTATCAATGCTTCATTGCCATTGAGGTTGATGCGTAACAACACCTGATGTGGTTGTTCGATCACTTCTTCAATAGGGCCTAAATGTTCGGCTTCATCAGTAATGAGTTCAAAGCCCAGCAATGAAATGGGGGCAGATTTGCCGGCCAGCTTGCGGAAATCGGCTTCGGGCAGCCATACATTGCGTGTAGCAAGCCGGTTGGCGGCTTCTTTGGTATGAACGCCCTCCAGTTTGATATAGGTTTCGGAATGATCTTTCGCTTTTGAAGATTCTATGAAATAAGGCAGGTAAGCGCCTTTCACTTCTTCAACAAAGATGGCTTCCAGTCCGGCGAAAGTGGTTTTCTTACCCAATGCATGCTTGAGTATCACTTCTCCTTTCAAACCAAAACTGGCTACGATCTTACCAATATGGATATAATCATTCATGCAGTAAAAATAAAAACAAAGCCCCAACAATGTCGGGGCTTTGCAACTATGGTTTTATCCCATTAAGCTTCAGCAGTTCCTTCAGAAGCTTCTTCATGTTTGCTTTCCACCTTCTTTACTACGGGGGTGTAAGCTTTACGGGCTCTTTGGGTTTTTCTGTGCTCTTCGTTACGACGGGCGATGCTTGCTTCATGCTCACTATGCCATGCCTGGAATTTGGTCATTGCAGTAGCATCATCAAACAGTCCCAGTTTCACACCCCTCAGCAGGTGCTTCAGGTACAATACTCCCTTGAAAGAGAGGATACGGCGAACTGTATCTGTGGGCTGAGCTCCCTTGTGCAGCCATTCCAGTGCTTTCTGACGATCGAGCTGGATGGTAGCGGGTACAGTAAGCGGGTTGTAAGTTCCGATCTTTTGGATGAACTTACCGTCTCTTGGCGCACGTGCATCGGCTACTACAATGAAGTAGAAGGGCCGTTTTTTGCTGCCGTGGCGTTGTAGTCTCATTTTGACTGCCATGTTAAATAGAAATTTAAAGGCGTTAAGAAATTAGTTAACAAATCAGACCGCGAAATTAGCCCAAAATCTTAGAAAATCAAAGTACTAGTCTACCAAACTTGTTATGATTCTGTAAAAACTATCGCTTCATGCCAGGGAACCTGCCTCCCATGGGCATATTATTCATCATTTTCATCATTTGTTTCATCTGCTCGAACTGTTTCATAAAGGCATTCAGTTCCTGTATGCTCTTGCCGCTGCCTTTGGCGATCCTTTCCTTGCGGGATGGGGTCATTGCATCGGGATTGGACCGCTCGAAAGGTGTCATGGACTGTATCATGGCTTCGATGCCTTTGAAAGCATCGTCGTTGATATCTACATCTTTGATGGCCTTGCCCACACCGGGAATCATACCCATCAGGTCTTTCAGATTACCCATTTTTTTGATCTGTGCAAGCTGGTCGAGGAAATCCTGGAAATCGAACTGGTTCTTGCGGATCTTTTTCTCCAGTTTTTTGGCCTCCGCTTCATCATACTGCGCCTGGGCTTTTTCTACGAGCGTAGTAATATCACCCATGCCCAGGATACGTTGTGCCATCCTTTCAGGATAGAACACATCCAGTGTATCCATCTTCTCACCACTACTAACAAACTTGATGGGCTTGTTCACCGTGTACTTGATAGATAAAGCCGCACCACCGCGTGTATCACCATCGAGCTTGGTAAGCACCACACCGCTGAAATCGAGCCGGTCATTGAAAGCTTTGGCGGTGTTTACCGCGTCTTGTCCGGTCATGGAATCCACTACAAACAATATCTCGGCAGGATTCACTGCCTGTTTGATATTGGCCACTTCGGTCATCATCGCTTCATCGATAGCCAGTCGCCCCGCCGTATCGATGATGATCACATTTTTATTTTTAGCTTTCGCTTCTTTGATCGCATTTTGGGCAATCGCTACGGCATCTTTGTTTTCGCGCTCGCTGTAAATATCCACACCCACTTGTTCTGCCAGCACGGTCAACTGGTCAATCGCCGCAGGGCGATAGATATCGGCCGCTACCAACAGGGGTGATTTACCTTTTTTTGTTTTGAGGTAATGCGCCAGTTTACCGGTGAAAGTGGTTTTACCACTACCCTGTAACCCGGCAATGAGTATGATGGCAGGATTGCCTGTGATGTTGAATTGCGCTTCGGTACCGCCCATGAGCTCGGTGAGTTCGTCTTTCACGATCTTCACCATCAACTGCCCGGGGCTGATGGCGTTGATCACTTTCTCTCCTACCGCTTTTTCCTTCACCTTATCGGTGAACTCTTTGGCTATCTTGAAATTCACATCGGCATCGATGAGTGCCCTGCGGATGTCTTTGACAGTATTGGCAACATTCAGGTCGTTGATGCGCGCTTCTCCGCGGAGGTTCTTAAACGCCGATTCGAGTTTTTCACTGAGTGAATTGAACATGGTACGCTGGTTTCAATCTTTCACAAATAAAAAATGAACCAATCAGGTTCATCTTAAAAAGAGGTGCAAATATAGTGCGAATCGGGTTTATCCCAGGTATACCTTTAAATGCTTGCAACGGCTGGTGCTGCGCAGCTTGGTAATGGCTTTGTCCTTGATCTGCCGAACCCTTTCCCGGGTGAGGTTGAACCGCTCGCCGATGTCTTCGAGGCTCAACGGGTGGTCTACCCCTATGCCAAAGAAAAAGCAGACCACATCTTTCTGTCTTTCGGTAAGGGTTTTCAGGCTCCTTTCGATCTCCATCCGCAGGGATTCGTGGTGCACCAGTTTTTCATCCGTTTTCTCTGCATTGGGATTTTCCATCACGTCTATCAGCGTACCATCTTCCCCTTCGGAAAGCGGGGTATCCATGCTCACATGCCGGAAGCCCACACTCATGGTGGCGGCCACTTCTTCCTGGCTGATCTCCAGCATGTCGGCCAGTTCCTGCGACGTGGGTTCGCGTTCGTATTCCTGTTCCAGTTGCTGATATGCTTTGCTGATGCGGTTGGTGAGCCCTACTTTGTTCAAAGGCAACCGCACGATACGGCTCTGCTCGGCCAATGCCTGCAATATGCTTTGCCTGATCCACCATACCGCATAAGAAATGAATTTGAAACCCCTTGTCTCATCAAAACGAAGCGCCGCTTTGATAAGTCCCAGGTTGCCTTCGTTGATGAGGTCGGGTAAAGTGAGCCCCTGGTTCTGGTATTGCTTGGCAACCGATACCACAAAACGCAGGTTCGATTTTACCAGGCGGTCCAGCGCCCGCTGATCTCCATGGCGGATACGCATGGCCAGTTGCACTTCTTCTTCGGGACTGATCAGATCAACCTTCCCTATCTCCTGTAAATATTTCTCCAGGCTCTGGGACTCACGATTGGTGATGGATTTCGTGATTTTTAGCTGACGCATGCTCATAAAAAAGCAAGTTTAAGGTTGTATGGTAGAAGGTTGATTTTGTATAGCGGAAAATGTCCATTATAAACCGCAGACATGCTGCGGGACTCCTTGCGTCACCTATCTAAAGCAATTTAAGTATTTTTTCGATGCGGTCAAAAAAAATATTCATTGCAATAACCTGAAGCACAATGATTTATACTTCATTTGTCAAATAGGGTATTTTTTCGACCCATTGCGGGTCACTGCCGGCCAAAAAAACATTTGGACGGTGTTGATTATTTAATATTATTGCAGACCTGCGATCAAGCTAGGTATAAAGCGAATGTAATGAGCAAGAAGCAACTATTTACTTTGGAATTCCCCGTCAGGTGTTCACCAACAATATTGTATGAGTTTTTAGCTACACCTGCTGGTTTGCAGGAGTGGTTTGCAGATAAAGTAGATGAATGGGAAAATGTATACAGTTTTTCATGGAATGGCGGCACGCCCGATAAGGCAGACGTGCTGGACCTGGAGCAAGACAAATTCATCCGTTTCCACTGGCAGCATACTGATAAAACCGAATATTTCGAATTCAGGATCGAGAAGACCGAGATTTCAAACCAGACCATACTCCTGATCAAGGATTTTGCTGAAAAAGCAGAGATCAAAGACCAGAGCCAGTTATGGGGCTACCAGGTGAAAGAACTGTTTCACCGCCTGGGTGCTTAAGGAGTACCCACCCGTTATCATACCATTCATCCCACAACGGTATATGAGCTGGATTTTATTTCGTTAAATTGACGTGTTGTTGCGTTGATCATCTCTTTCCTTTGATGAATGCACTATTTTTGTAATCCTTAACGAATAAACTCCGGCTGGATTTGTTTAAAAAGCTCGACATACTCATCATCCGTTCTTTTGTTGGTCCTTTTATTGCCGCTTTCACAATCTCGCTTTTTGTGCTGACCATGCAGTTTTTCTGGCTGTATATCGACGACCTCGTAGGAAAAGGACTCGATTTATTTACAGTGATGAAGCTGATTGGCCTGGTGGCGCTTTTCTGGGTTCCGCTGGCTTTGCCGCTGGCCCTGCTTTTCTCTTCCATCATGACATTCGGCAACCTGGGCGAATCATTCGAATTGGTGGCCATCAAAGCATCCGGTATCCCGCTCCTGCGCTTCATGCGCCCGCTGATCATCATCACCATTTTCATCAGCGGCATTGCTTTTTTATTCGCCAATAATATCATCCCGGTAACACAACTGAAACTATCGGCGCTCAAATACGATATCATCGTTTCCAAACCCGCCATCGATATCAAAGAAGGTGTTTTTTATGATAAGATCGATGGGTATGTGATCAAACTGGGTAAGAAAGAAAAGAACGACAGCATCATACATGATGTGGTGATATTTGAAAGAAGTCCCGGTGGCCTGCAGGATCATATGCTGATCGCCGAAAGCGGCGTCATGCGCGTAACGAAAGACAAGCGCTTCCTGGAATTCATTTTGCGCAATGGTTGGCGTTACCAGGAAAAAGGACAACGGGGCACTACCAACACCGAATTCATCCGAATGGGATTCAAAGAATATAAAAAGATGTTCGACCTCAAAAGCTTCCAGATGAACAAGAGTGGCGACAGCGCTTTTTATGACCCCAAAATGCTCAGTCTCCGGCAATTGAATGGCGTGATCGATTCCCTGCATAACATCGATACTTTTTACAGAAGAAGGACCCGCTACGAGGTCTCGCCCTATTTGCGCTTCACCAAATACGAAGACACCGGCTGGGCAAGGATAGACAGTTCCAGGATCAACCGAAAAGCGAAAACATTCAACAACCTGCTGCCCGATTCGCTGGCATTTTCTGTGTTGCAAAACGCCGGTAGCCAGATCGGCACGCTCAAAGGCAATGTCAATGTATTGGCGAACGATTATACCCAGCGTTACCTTTCACTGCAATTCCATAAAATAGAATGGCACCGGAAATTCACACTGTCCGTTGCCTGCCTGGTATTGTTCCTGATCGGTGCGCCGTTGGGTTCCATCATACGAAAAGGGGGGCTGGGTACACCGCTGGTATTTGCGGTGATCTTCTTTGTAAGTTTTCACCTGCTCAACCAGTTTGGTGAAAAATTTGCGCGGGCCGGCGAAATGAGTCCCCTGATGGGCATGTGGCTTTCTACCATAGTACTGATACCGGTGGGTATTTTCCTTACGTACAAAGCCATGCGCGATTCACAACTGTTTAACCAGGAGTTTTATTATCGTTTGTTTAAGCAGTTGAGGCGTTTTTGGACTAACTTTAGGAATAGAAAAAGTTCAACCTAATATTTATGAAAAAAAATACTTCGAGCCGTCGCGACTTTATTAAAGTCACCGGCCAAGCTGGCGTTGCAGCAGGTTTATCCATGACCATTCTTCCTTCACTGGTAAAAGCAGAAAACGAATTTCTGGCAGACAGTGCTTTCACACAACATGCGCTCCCTTATGCCTACAATGCACTGGAGCCTGTTATCGATGCCATGACCATGGAAATACATTACAGCAAGCATGCCACCGGTTATGCCAAGAACCTGGCAGAAGCCTGTGCAGCGGAAAAAGTAAACACCAATTCAGAGAAGCTGGAAAACCTTCTGCGGAATATCTCTAAATATTCTACCAAGATGCGTAACAACGGCGGCGGACATTATAACCATGAATTGTTCTGGCAATGCATGAGGCCGGGAACTGCTGCCAAGCCCGAAGGAAACCTGGCAGCAGCCATTGATCGTTCATTCGGTTCTTTCGAAACTTTTAAAACACAGTTCTCCGATGCAGGTAAGAACCGTTTTGGAAGCGGCTGGGCCTGGCTGGTGCAAACACCCGATCATCACCTCGTGGTTACTTCTACTCCCAACCAGGATAATCCCCTGATGGACATCAGTGAAGTAAAAGGAACACCGCTGCTGGGATTGGATGTGTGGGAGCACGCTTATTACCTCAAATACCAGAACAAAAGGCCGGACTATATCAACAACTGGTGGAACCTCGTGAATTGGGATTTTGTTGCGAAAAGAATGATGTAATCGACGGCTCAATGAGATTTAATAAAAACAGAAAGTGTAATACTTATGAGAACGATCACCAAATGGGTGTCGGCACTTGCTTTTGATGCAACGGCAGATACGGGGCATACGGTAAGGATAGACACAGCAGTAGAAAGCGGTGGGTTGGGAAGCGGCATGAACCCCAAGAGAATGTTACTGGGATCGCTGGCAGGTTGCAGCGGCATGGATGTGGTAGACATCCTGCGTAAAATGAAAGTGAACTTCACCAAACTGGAAATAGATACTTCGGCAGAACAAACGGAAGAGCATCCCAAAGTATTCAAGTTTATTAATATGATCTATCGTTGTGATGCGCCCGCCGAAGACATCGATAAAGTGAACCGTGCGGTAGCGCTCTCACACGAAAAATACTGTGGCATCTCGGCTATGCTCTCCAAGCATTGCAAGATCGATTACAAAGTAGAACTGATCGGTTAATGCAAACCGCCAAGCAAAACTATCGCGTACAATTATCGATCACTATACTCAGTGTGGTATTGTTTGCTGCCAAGATTATTGCGTATCAGTTCACTCTATCCCTGTCAATACTAACCGACGCGCTGGAAAGTATTGTAAACGTGATCGCCGGGTTCATTGGCCTTTACAGCTTATATGTGGCTGCCAAGCCGCGTGATATGGATCATCCTTATGGACATGGCAAAGCAGAATTCGTTTCAGCCGCTGCAGAAGGGGCATTGATCATAGCAGCGGGCATTATGATCGTTTATGAAACTGTGCTCAACATTATCCGGCATAGTCCTTTACAGGAACTCAGCATCGGTTTGTGGCTGGTAGGTGGCACTGCAGTGATCAATTTCATAGCAGGCGGCATTTGCATCAAAATAGGAAAGCAAAACAATTCCCCTGCCCTGCTGGCAAGCGGCAAGCATTTACAGATAGATACTTATTCCACACTGGCTGTCATTGCCGGGCTGTTCCTGATCCTGTTCACCGGGTTTGCCTGGCTCGACAAGCTCATTGCTTTCTTTTTAAGCGTCCTTGTTATTTACAATGGTTACAAAATACTCCGGCGTTCTTTGGCGGGGATCATGGATGAAGCGGATATAGAATTGCTGAACCGTTTCATACGTGTACTGAACGAACACAGGCAGGAAAATTGGATCGACCTGCACAACCTGCGCGTAATCAAATACGGCAGCCTTTTGCATGTGGATTGTCATCTTACCGTTCCCTGGTACCTCAACGTACACGAAGCGCACCGCGAAATAGATGCACTCTCGGCCCTCATCAAACAACAATTCGGTGATGCACTCGAATTAATGGTGCATACCGATGGTTGCCTGCCCTTCAGTTGCAGTATCTGTACCAAGCAGAACTGCTCTGTACGGCAGCATCCCTTCGAACAAAAAGTAGAATGGACCATGAAGAACCTTATTTCCGATCAGAAACACCGATTGGCGTAAATTGCGCTCCATTATTCCATCACTTTAAAACCCAATTGTATGCAGGTTTGGAAAGCGTACCAGGAAAAACACAAAGACCGTTTTCTTGAAGAACTACTCGATCTATTGCGCATACCCAGTGTAAGTGCCCGCAGTGAGCACAAAGGCGATATGATCGCTTGTGCCGAAGCAGTGAAGCAGCGCTTACAGGAAGCCGGTGCCGATAAAGTTGATATATATACTACTGCAGGACACCCTATCGTGTATGCAGAAAAGAACATCGATCCCGCCAAACCCACTGTGCTGGTATACGGGCACTACGATGTGCAACCGCCCGATCCGCTGGAACTCTGGCACAGCGGGCCTTTCGAGCCGTTGATCAAAGATGGTAAGATCTATGCGCGCGGTTCCTGCGACGACAAAGGCCAGTTTTACATGCACGTGAAAGCGCTGGAAACCATGGTGCAAACCAATAGCCTGCCATGCAATGTCAAGTTCCTCATTGAAGGCGAAGAAGAAGTGGGTAGTCCCAACCTGGCCACTTTTGTAAAAGCCAACAAAGCATTGCTTAAAGCCGATGTGATACTGATCAGCGATACTTCCATGCTGAGCATGGAAACGCCTTCCATCGATATCGGCGTGCGTGGTCTCAGTTATATTGAAGTGGAAGTAACAGGCCCCAACCGTGACCTGCACAGCGGTGTATATGGCGGCGCTGTAGCCAACCCCATTACCATGCTGGCGAGGATGATCGCTTCCTGCCATGATGAAAATAACCACATTACCATACCTGGTTTTTACGATGATGTGGTAGAAGCCACTCCCGAAGAGCGCGCTAAAATGGCACAAGCGCCTTTCAGCGAAGAAGCGTATAAAAAAGACCTGGGCATCAACAGCCTGTGGGGCGAAAAAGGGTTTACCACGAACGAAAGAACAGGTATCCGTCCCACATTCGAACTGAATGGTATTTGGGGTGGTTATACCGGCGAAGGAGCCAAGACGGTGCTGCCTTCAAAAGCTTATGCCAAAATATCCTGTCGCCTCGTTCCCAACCAGTCGTCTGAGAAAATCACAGAGAAATTATTGCATCATTTCAAGCGCATCGCTCCTGCAGGCGTTACTGTGAAAGCCGAAGAACATCATGGCGGCGAACCTTATATGACGCCCATCGATTCCAATGCATACAAAGCGGCGGCCAAAGCCATTCAAACCACTTTTGGTAAAGAGCCCATACCGGTTCGCGGCGGCGGCAGCATTCCTATTTGCGCCCTTTTTGAAAAAGAACTGGGCATCAAGATCGTATTCATGGGATTTGGTCTCGACAGTGATAACCTGCACAGTCCGAATGAGAAATTCGATGTGTTCAATTTCTATAAAGGCATTGAAACCATCCCTTATTTCCACCAGTACTATGGAGAGATGCAATAAATCGCAATGATGGCAACCGCTAAAGAAAAGTTAAGGGTAGATAAATATCTCTGGGCCATCCGTTTGTTCAAAACGCGCAGCCAGGCGGCCGATGCCTGCGATAAAGGGAAAGTGAAATGCCAGGGAACTGCTATCAAAGCATCCAAAACCGTGACCCTGGGAGATGAATACGAAGTCAAGGCCGAGTCGCGCAAATGGGTAATCAAAGTTACCGGCCTGCTCGACCACAGGGTACAATACAGCGAAGCCATACAATATTATGTCGACCTTACGCCCGCCGAAGAGATCGACCGTATAAAATATGAGGCGGCCACCTATCAAACGGGTAAACGTTTGAGTAAGATTGGCCGCCCCACCAAGAAACAACGCAGAGACCTCAGCGATTTCCTGGATTGATCTGTTTATTGAAGACTCAATTTGTATCGTGTCAATGAATGATATTGTTTACCCGGCCTCAGAATAGTGCTGGGGAAAGCAGGTTCATTCGGCGAATTGGGGAAATGCTGTGTTTCCAAACAGAGTCCTGTATGCTGGTTGATGGCTTTTCCTGCTGAAGTTTTCAATGTGCCATCAAGGAAGTTACCGGAATAAAACTGCAATCCCGGTTCGGTGGTAAAGACTTCCAGCTTCCTGCCACTGGTTGAATCGGATAAAACTGCCGCCAATGATATAGCCGTATCTTTCTTATTCAACACAAAATTATGGTCATAGCCACCAGGTACCGAAGCAATGCGGGCGCCGATCTTTTCTGCCTGTGTAAAATCGAATGGTGTTCCTTTCACTGCTTTGATCTCGCCTGTAGGTATCAACGTGGTATCTACCGGCGTATAATGATCGGCATCAACCCATAAACGATGATCCAGAATGGTATTGCTCACATCTCCTGTTAAATTGAAATAAGAATGGTTGGTAAGATTCACCGGAGTGGCTTTATCGGTCTCAGCCCAGTATTCAATCTCCAACGCATCATCGTTCGTGTAGTGGTAGCGCACTTTTACACGCAGTGTACCGGGATATCCTTCTTCACCGTCTTTGCTTACATAACTCAGCACCAACGCAGGTGTTGAATCATTTTCAGTAACAGCATCCCATACTACTTTATCAAATCCCTTGTTACCACCGTGCAGGTGGTTTTTACCGTTGTTGGTAGCCAAAGTATAAGTAGCGCCATCCAATGTGAACTTACCATTGGCAATGCGATTTCCATAACGGCCAATCAGCGCCCCAAAATATGGCGGATGAGCAAGATAACCGCTTAAGCTATCGTAGCCCAGCACGATATCGGATCTTTTTCCCTGCTTATCGGCACTGGTCCAGGATGTAACGGTGCCGCCATAATTGGTAATCTTTACCTGGTTTCCTTTGCTGTTGGTAAGTGTAAACAGGAATACTTTTTTCCCATCTACTTCTCCAAAATCTACTTTTGTAATGCCCATACCGGCTGAGGTTTTTTGCTCTTGATTTTTGCAGGCCGGAACAGTTGCAGCCAGCAACCCAATGAATAGATAAAATGACAATCGTAGTTTCATTCGTATAAGTTTTAAATGGCTATTGAAAATAAAGATCGGTTATTTCAATGTCAGTACCACCACCGATAAGGGCGGCAGGTTGGCCACCAATTGATCTCCTTCTTTTCGCGCATGACTGAATGGTACCGGCCGGATATTACCCGGTTGATCGAAAGTATTGATATCTGTGAACTTCGCAGCAGTCAATACCTGTCCTTCAACCGTATGCCAGTTCGATCCGCTGATGGTTGTTGTAACAGGAATAGTATGTGCGGCATCAAGGTTCACCAAAGATATATGGATGGCGCCGGTTGAATCAACGGATGCAGATGCATTGACTGCCGGCATTTTCTGGTCTCCATACTGGTAGTCGGGTACATTCAATTGCAACGGCAACAATTTGGCATCCTGGTGCACTTTGTAAAGATCGAATACATGATAAGTAGGCGTGAGCAACATTTTATTGCCCTGCGTCAATACCAGCGATTGTAATACGTTCACCGTTTGTGCCAGGTTCGCCATCCTTACCCTATCGGCATGGTTGTTGAAAATATTGAGCGTGGTACCCGCCACCAATGCATCGCGCAGGCTGTTTTGCTGGTAAAGGAATGCAGGATTACTGCCTGGCTCTACATTCGTCCAGATACCCCATTCATCTACTACCATGGCTACCCGTTTATCGGGATCGTATTTATCCATGATGGTACCGTGACGTGTTACCAGCTCATCCATGAAAAGGCATTTTTTCATGGTAGTGAAATATTCTTTTTCATCGAAGGAAGTGGCAGACCCTTTATCGCTCCATGATTTGGGAACGGTGTAATAATGCAACGACAGTCCCCACATACGCGTACCAACATTTTTCATCAGCACATCGGTCCAGTTATAATCTCCATCACTCGCTCCGCATGCAATTTTTTTCAACCGCGCGTTGGGATAATTCTTGGCGAAGGTTGCATAGCGTTTGTATTCATTCACATAATATTCAGGCGTCATGTTGCCACCGCAGCCCCAGCTCTCATTGCCCACGCCCCAGAAAGAAACATTCCAGGGCTTGTTTCGGCCGTTTTCTTTTCTCAGTGTTGTAAGCGGACTCTGGCCATCGAAATTCAGGTATTCCACCCAGTTGTTCATTTCGCTTACCGTACCGCTTCCTACATTGCCTGTAATATAAGGTTCACAGCCCAGCATGTCGCAAAGCTCCAGGAATTCGTGTGTGCCAAAGCTGTTGTCTTCCGTTACATTGCCCCAGTTGGTATTGATCATGGTGGGGCGTTGTTTGCGCGGACCGATCCCGTCGCGCCAATGGTATTCATCGGCGAAACAGCCGCCGGGCCAGCGCAGGTTGGGTATCTTTATTTTTTTCAGCGCTTCTACAATATCCAAGCGGATACGTCCTTTGTTGGGGATGCTGCTATTCTCTCCTACCCAGAATCCGTCGTAAATACAACGACCCAGGTGTTCGGAAAAATGGCCGTAGATATGCCGGCTGATGGTTACCCTGGGGTCACTGGCATTGATATAGAGTTTTGCCGTTGACTGGGAAAATGAAAAAGAAACCGATAATAGCAGCAGTAATAGTGCTGAAAAAAATGATCTCATACAGTGCGGAGGTTTTATTTATAAAAATTTCAATCCTTCTTTGTCCATCCTTTCGTATTTCTTCTTGTCAAACACATAATAGAATGCCCCTTTCTTCGACGATTCTTTCTCTTTTTCATTCAGCTTATTGAGGATGTTGAACGCAAGTATTTTACGGGTAAAATTCCTTTTGTCCATTTGCCGCTCATAAATCGCTTCATACAGTCCCTGCAATTGTTGCAGCGTGAACTTATCCGGCAACAGCGCAAACCCGATGGGATGCTGTGCTACTTTTTGCTGTAGTCTTTCCTGCGCAAGCCTCATCATTTGTTTGTGATCAAATACCATGGCAGGGATTTTTTTCAGCGGGAACCATTTTGCATTGTGTTCCTGCATCAGCGCTTCATTGTAATCATCGATCTTTATCAATGCGAAATAAGCCACAGAGACCACCCTTCCTCCGGGATCGCGTTTCACATCACCGAAGCAATGCAATTGTTCCATATAGATTGAACTGAGACCGGTTAGCTGGTTCAGTACCCTGCTGGCTGCATCATCTACGCTTTCCATTTGGTTTACAAAGCCGCCCATGAGTGACCATTTGCCCATTTCCGGATCAAATCCTCTCTTGATCATCAACGCTTTCAGCTCTGTTCCATCAAAACCGAAAATGATACAGTCTACCGCTACGAGCAATCTGTCGTAGCTTTTGTATTGAATAATACTCATTTGTTTTCTGTTTAAATCCACAATGGTTTTAGCAAGTGAACATACAGGTTATTATTCAAATTCGCTACCAGAATCGAACATATAATGCCGACAGCAGCAGCAACGTAATCACGATCATTACAACGGTTGCCGGTTTTATCCGGAACATTCCTTTCTCGAACACAAAGGCTTTCGGGTTTACAGCAGGTCCGGCCAGGCTTACCAATACCATGGAAATTACAGTGAACAGGAAAGAGAGTCCCATACAAACGAGGAAAGGAATCTCATATCCACCTTTTCCGTTGGGGAAAGCTGTATAAAACCATGTTTCGGTGCCGAACATCGAAATGGCCATGTGGTTGTTGAAGAACACTGATGCCAAAAAACCTACCAGGATACCAACGATGGCCGCAGCGCCGCTGGTTCTTTTCCAGAACATACCCAGGATAAACATGGCGAAGATACCCGGACTGATGAAGCCAGTATATTTCTGAATAAAAGTAAAGCCTCCTTCACCGCCAATCCCTAACAGATCGCTCCAGGTAAAGAGAATACCCACCACCATTGCGATGATGATGGTAGCCCGTCCTACCCATACCAGTTTGGCTTCACCGGCTTCCTTGTTGAGGTATTTTTTATAAACGTCGAGCGTGAAAATGGTGGAAATGCTATTGGCTTTGCCCGCCAGCGATGCTACGATGGCCGCAGTGAGTGCAGCGATCGAAAGTCCCTTCAATCCATTCGGCAGAAAACCCAGTACGGCTGAATAAGCGCCGTCTTTACTGCCGTTGGCCAATTGCGGAAGGTGTCCGTTCTTATACAGCACATACGCCGCGATACCGGGCAGCATCACGATCACAGGCATCATCAGTTTCAGTAACCCGGCAAACAGGATCCCGGTCCTGGCCGTCTGTAAATTCGCTCCCAGCGCCCTTTGGGTGATGTACTGGTTGCAACCCCAATAGTTCAGGTTAACGATCCATTGTCCGGCAAAATACATGGTAACACCCGGCAGTATGAGGTATTTGCTCACATCCAATTGCGGCGCACCGGGTGCAGGTTTTTTAAAGATCATGTGGAAATGATCCGGTGCATCTTTCATCAGCATCTTGAATCCGGCAAGGGCATCTTTGCCCAGTCCGAATTTCTCACTTACCAATGCCAGCGCCATATAGGTTGTTGCCAATCCTCCAATGATCAAAACGGCTACCTGTATCACATCGGTATAACCGATCACTTTCATACCACCCAGTGTAATGATCACGGCAAACAAAGCCAGTGCAATCATCACCACGTGTAAATATTCTCCGCCTAGCAAACCGTTGATGGCCAAAGCGCCGAGGTAGAGTATGGAAGTGAGGTTTACGAACACATACAAAAAGAGCCAGAATACCGCCATGATCAGCGCCACCGTTCCATTATAGCGGGTAGTAAGGAACTGGGGCATGGTGTATATTTTATTCTTGAGGTATATGGGCATGAACCATACGGCAATAATGATCAGCGCCAGCGCGGCGATCCATTCGTAAGCCGCTACGGCGATGCCGGCAAAAAAACCATCGCCACTCATGCCAATGAACTGTTCGGCAGAAATATTGGAAGCGATGAGTGAAGCGCCAATAGCCCACCAGGTTAATGATCCTTCGGCCAGGAAGAAATCTTTGGTATCGGTAGTAGCTTTCTTTTTGCGGCGATACACCCAATAGCCATAAGAGGCTACGACAATAAAATAGATCACGAAGATCAGTCCGTCTCTAAATTCCAGTTGATGATTCATAAGGAGGCAATCGTTGGTGGTGTTATTGATGATTGAATTGATAATACAGGTCGTTCCATCGCAGTTCATTCTTGAACTGGTGCAATTGGGTGTGGTGGCCGATCAGCGAAAATTCAATGCCCGCCATGTCGGCAAAGTCTTCCAGGTGCTCTGCTGTGAGGTTCTGGCTATAGCAGGTATGGTGAGCGCCTCCCGCGAGTATCCAGGCGGCGCAACCGGTGTACATATCAGGATAAGGTTTCCACAACACCCTTGCTACAGGCAGTTTGGGAAGGGCATGTACCGGCGCTTGCGCTTCCACTTCATTCACCAGCAAGCGGAACCGGTTACCCATATCAATGATCGATGCGTTGAGGGCATTGCCGCCTGCTACGTTGAACACAAGCCTTACCGGATCTGCTTTACCGCCAATGCCCAACGGATGGATTTCACAGGAAGGTTTACCATGCGCAATAGAAGAACAGATCTCCAGCATATGCGACCCCAGCACCATGGGATTTTGTTTATCGAGATGATAAGTATAATCTTCCATGAAAGAGTTACCACCAGGTAAGCCGGTTGCCATTACTTTCATGGCGCGTACCAATGCTGCCGTTTTCCAATCGCCTTCGCCACCAAAGCCATAGCCTGCGGCCATCA
>Ga0114932_10001713_pt1 | contig 24447 bp, 19 predicted proteins | sample 2SBtaG_2_FD_87286 | JGI IMG/M metagenome (GOLD analysis project Ga0114932, IMG submission 87286) | Deep subsurface microbial communities from Kolumbo volcano to uncover new lineages of life (NeLLi) - 2SBTROV12_ACTIVE470 metaG | ecosystem: Environmental > Aquatic > Marine > Volcanic ...
AGCTGGCTTTTTTAATGGAGCGAAATAATGCATTCAATCAAAGTAAAAGACTATCTAAATCATCGTCCAGTTACCTTCTCTCAAGATATGCGCATAGAAGCTGCAGTAGAAAAACTATTGCAAAGTGGTCAGTCGGGTGGCCCCGTTATTGATGAGAATAAGAAAGTAATAGGTTTTTTGTCAGAGCAAGATTGCTTAAAAAAAATGTTAGAAGCAACTTATCAAAACGAGTCTCACAGTGTGGTGTCTGATGTCATGAATGCAGAGCCTTTTTGCGTTTCGGCTGATGACAGCATTGTACAAATGGCCGACAGAATGACGGTGAATACTCCTAAACTGTATCCAGTTTGTGATAGTGATGGCATTTTAGTTGGGGTAATTACTCGGGCACATGTTTTGTTAGCACTTGATAAACATCTGCACGATAATTATGAGTCCGGTCATCGATATGTGTGATTTGTACGGATAGCAATTGATTAAATAATCGTTTAATAGAACAACGACTTCAGTAATAGGCTCAGTAAACGGTTTTTGATATACTTGCCGCTGTTTTATTTTTAAAAGAGTGTCGTGGAAGTGAGTGTAGGACCGTTATTTACTGAGCTAAAAACTTGCCTTAAGAAAGATCAGTTTATTTTTAAAAAACGCCTGCATGGTGTTAAAAAAATAAATGACGAGAATAAACAAACCAAAGTTATTGCTTCAATTAAGAAAGATATTGAGGCCAGTCAGTCGTTGCGTGTTACTCGCTTAGAAAACCTACCAAAAGTAGATTACCCTGAGCAACTTCCTGTTAGCCAGAAAAAAGATGAAATAAAAAAAGCCATCGCTGAAAATCAAGTTGTGATTGTGGCTGGTGAAACGGGCTCGGGTAAAACCACACAGTTACCTAAAATTTGTTTAGAGTTAGGTCGTGGTGTTGACGGGTATATTGGTCATACTCAGCCGCGTCGACTAGCAGCCAGAAGCGTTGCAAATCGTATTGCTGAAGAACTAAAGTGTGATTTAGGTGAAGAGGTTGGTTTTAAAATTAGATTTAGCGATCAGGTTGGCGACAACTCGTACGTTAAACTTATGACCGATGGTATTTTGTTGGCGGAAATTCAAAACGATCGTTATTTGAATCAGTACGATACAATTATTATCGATGAAGCCCACGAAAGAAGCCTTAACATTGATTTTATCTTAGGTTACCTAAAAAACCTTTTACCGAAGCGCCCTGACCTAAAAGTCATCATTACATCAGCAACCATTGATCCTGAACGTTTTTCTAAACACTTCAATAATGCGCCTATCATTGGAGTATCGGGTAGAACCTACCCAGTTGAAGTGAGGTATAGGCCAACACTTGATTTAGCTGGCAATGAAAGTGAAGCAGAAAACGATCAACTGCAAGGTATTTTTGATGCTGTTGATGAGTTATGTTCGCAAGGCCCTGGTGACATTCTTATTTTCATGAATGGTGAAAGAGAGATCCGAGATACCGCCGATGCGCTAGGTAAGCGTAATTTAAAAGGCGTAGAAGTCTTACCGTTATATGCCAGACTTTCCAATGCAGAGCAAAACCGTATTTTTGCCCCACACAGTCACCGACGAATTATCTTATCAACCAACGTAGCTGAAACATCACTCACTGTACCTGGTATTAGGTATGTTATTGATCCCGGCACTGCACGTATTAGTCGTTACAGCTATCGAACAAAAGTACAGCGTTTACCCATCGAGGCCATTTCGCAAGCCAGTGCTAATCAGCGAAAAGGTCGCTGTGGCCGTGTGGCTTCAGGTGTTTGTATTCGCTTGTATTCAGAAGAAGACTTTTTAGGTCGCTCTGAGTTCACAGATCCTGAGATCCTGCGTACTAACTTAGCATCGGTTATTTTACAGATGCTTGGCTTAGGGCTTGGCGATATTAGTGAGTTTCCGTTTGTACAGGCACCTGATAGCCGTAATATCAATGACGGTATAGCCTTACTCGAAGAGCTTGAAGCGGTACATCCTTCAAAGAGAAGACAACAGACTAAGCTTACTCAATCTGGTCGTACTTTGAGCCGTTTACCTATCGATCCTCGCTTGGCGAAAATGGTTTTGTCTGCTGATAAGCTTGGCGCATTGCGTGAAGTCATCGTCATTGTTGCTGCCTTATCAATTCAAGATCCAAGAGAGCGCCCGCAAGATAAAAAAGGTGCGTCAGATGAAAAGCATGAGCGCTTTGCGCATCCTGATTCTGATTTTTTAGCATTCTTAAATTTATGGTATTACTTAGAGCAACAACAAGAAGAATTAAGCCGTAGCCAATTCAGAAAGCTTTGTCAGAAAGAGTTCTTAGCCTATATGCGTATTCGTGAATGGCAGGATATTGTTTATCAGTTGACCACAGTCTGCCAAGAAATGGGAATGAAGCTTACTGACAATCAGGCCGAAGTAGATAACATTCATCAAGCTTTGCTCAGCGGTATGTTAAGTCATATTGGTTTTAAAGATGAAAAACAGGTCTATAAAGGGGCGCGTAGTAGTCAATTCCATATCTTCCCTGGTTCTAGCCTTTTCAAAAAGGCGCCTAAATGGTTGATGTCAGCAGAGCTAGTAGAAACAAGTAAGCTTTATGCCCGAATGAATGCGAAAATTGATGTGACTTGGGTTCCACCGATTGCTCAACATTTGGTAAAACGAAGTTTTAGCGAACCTCACTGGGAGAAAAAACCGGGTTGTGTAATTGCCTACGAGCAGCAAAGCCTATATGGCATTATTATCGTTTCTAAAAAGCGTACTGTTTACAGCCAAATTGACCCCTTTGTCAGCCGCGAATTATTTATCAAAGAAGCTTTGATTGCTGATCAACTTGGTCAACAAGAAGGCTTTTTGAAATATAACCAAGATCTAATTGATGAAATCCACACGCTGGAGAAAAAAGCTCGTCGTAGAGATATCTTGGTAGACGAAATTACCTTGTTTGAGTTCTACGATGAAAAAATTCCGCAAGACGTTAATAATCGCGCTGCGTTTAATCATTGGTGGAAAAAACAAAAGCAAAAAAATAAGCGCTACTTGCATATGTCTCGTGACTATTTAATGCAGCATGGAGCGGAGCGGATCACAGAGTTTGATTATCCTGATACATGGCAACAAGGTAATTTAATTTTGCCTTTGAGTTATCATTTTGAGCCAGGACAGCCTGTGGATGGTGTCACTGTTAATATTCCTTTGGCACTGCTTAACCAAGTTAAAGATGAAGGGTTTGACTGGCATATTCCTGCACTCAGACATGAGCTCATATGTGGTCTCATCAAAAGCTTGCCGAAAACCTTAAGAAGAAACTTTGTGCCTGCGCCAAACTATGCTGATGCAGTTTTAGCAAGTATTGAACCAATGCAAGGGCGTTTAATTGATGCGCTTAGTAATCGTCTACTGAAAATGACGGGGATTCGTGTTGCTGAGGAGCAATGGGATTCCAGTACGTTGGATACGCATTTAGTGATGCAATTTGAAGTCGTTGACGAGAAAAATAAAGTTTTAGCTCACGGCAAAGATTTAATGAAATTAAAGTCTCAGTTACAAGGTCAAGTAACAAGTACACTGTCTAAAGTGGCAGAGCAGGGCATTGAACAAAACGATCTTACTAATTGGGAGTTTGGTGAGTTACCAAAAGAGTACACTAAGAAGCAGGGTAACTACGAAATTAAAGCATTCCCTGCGCTGGTAGATAAAAAATCTAGTACTGCCATTGAATTATTCGACAGTGAGTTAAAAGCACAAGCTGCGCATCAGCAAGGGTTGAGGAGACTGGTATTATTAAACGTACCGTCACCAATTAAATATTTGCAGCAGCATTTACCAAACAAGGCCAAACTGGGGTTGTATTTTAACCCATTTGGTAAAATACAAGATTTGATTGATGACTGTATTGCCTCAGGAGTAGATGCCTTGTTACAAAAACATGGTGATATTCGAGATGAGCAAGCTTTTGAGCAGGCAAAAGAATTTATTCGTGGTGAACTAGGTGATACGGTTGTTGAAATTGCCACTCAGGTAGAACAAGTGTTGAGTGTTGCGCACGCCATAAATAAGCGTATGAAAGGCAAGGTTGATTTAACTATGATCACCGCACATGGTGACATCAAATCACAGCTTGAATCTTTAGTTTTTAGAGGGTTTGTTAGTAAACATGGCGCTAAGAAGCTCAATGACTTACTGCGTTATATGAAAGCCATAGAGCGTCGCTTAGAAAAGCTTCCTGTTGATCCAAATAGAGACAGATTGTGTACATTAGAATTAGATAAAGTAGCTCAAGAGTACCAGAGAAAACTAGCGAAAATTCCAAATGGATTACCAGTTTCAAAAGAACTTGAAAATATTTTTTGGATGCAGCAGGAACTAAGAGTGTCTTTGTTTGCTCAAACATTAGGAACACCATATGCAATTTCAGCTAAGCGAGTTCTTAATGCACTCAAAGAGTGTGATTAATTGTGAATTCGCCTTGCAATTTGAGCTAAGCGAATTAACTTAATAAGAGGAACTAAATTGAGTATTGAAAAGGAAGTAGCATTGCCAATGACAACTCAAGTTAATGCTAAACCAACGCCTCATGTGTTGGTGGTTGATGATGAGTATTTTAATTTTGAAATGCTCACCACAGCGCTATCAAGTAACTTTGAGCTCAGTTATGCTGACTCGGGTAAGTCTTGCTTGTCTTCGGCTATCGCGAACCCACCTGATGCTATTTTACTAGATGTGTGTATGCCAGGACTTGATGGCTATGATACTTGTCGGTTATTGAAAAATACGCCAGAAACTAAAGACATTCCAATAGTAATGCTATCAGGGCTTGAGTCTGAGCAAGAGCAACAAGCAGGATTTGAAGCTGGCTGTGACGCGTACGTTGTAAAACCTTTTTCAATGCAACAATTACTAGAAAAACTAAAATCAATGGTTTAGGAGTACTCTATGTTGCAAGAAGATAAACGCCGCTTTATGCGTATGCTGGTTGATGCTGAGGCGAAAATTTCAGTTTTAGAACAACAGCTCACTCTAGTAGGTAAGTGTTTAGATTTGAGTGCGACAGGTCTCTCGATTGCAGTTGAACAACCACTAGAAGTCGATACCATACTCGATATTCACATTGATTCAAGCAGTGCTAGCATTCCACCTTTGAATGCCCACACTAGGGTCGTGCGCTGTGCGCAAGATGAACAGGGTCAATATGTACTGGGTGTTGAAATCGTTCAATTCAATTAAGAAATTCCTTTTATATTTGTGATTGATTATGCTTGTTTAGGCCCTCAATCACCGGATCACAATTAAAACTTTTCTTTTAACAAACCGAGTAATTCTTGGACATTCAGTGAGTCGATTACGTTGCCTTCATCAAGTAACCTATCAGCGAGCTCTTTTTTTTGCTCATGCAGAGCGAGAATTTTTTCTTCGATAGTTTGCTCTGCTACTAATCGATAAACCGTAACAGGCTTAGTCTGTCCGATGCGGTGCGCGCGATCGGAAGCTTGGGCTTCAACCGCGGGGTTCCACCAAGGGTCAAGATGAATAACATAACCTGCTGCGGTGAGGTTTAATCCTGAGCCACCAGCTTTTAAACTTATTAAGAATATCTCTCCTTCGCCGCGTTGGAACGCATTCACACTTTGTTTGCGCTGCTCTGCAGGTGTTGCACCATCAATATAGTGAAAAGGTATTTGCTGTTCTTCTAACAGCGTTTTTACCGCATGTAAGCTACCAATGAACTGGCTGAATATCAGTGCTTTGTGTTTATTTTCTCTGAGTTCGCTCAGCAACAGGGTTAGTTGTTTCAACTTTGAGCTTTCGATGTCGGTATCTGGTGATACCAAAGTGGGGTTACTACATGCCTGTCTTAGCTTGGTTAACTCAGCAAAAATCTGCATGCGTTGTGTGGCTATACTTTGCTCTTTTTGAATTGCAGCCAGTTTCTCGACGGCATTAACTCTTATTGCTTCATATAAATGTCTTTCTTGCTCATTGAGCGGCACTTGAATATCTATATGTGTGCGTGGTGGCAGCTCAGTTAACACCTCAGATTTTAGTCGTCTAAGAATAAAAGGTTTAAGCAGAGTTTTTAAGCCAAAGGCGGCTTTTTTGGCCTTTATTGGGTCTTCGTCACTTTGTTCAATTGGTTGAGCGAACCGGCGATTAAAGGTTTTTAAATTACCTAATAATCCTGGATTTACAAATCTAAATAAACTCCACAGTTCACTTAAGTTGTTTTCAAGGGGCGTTCCTGTGGTAATCATTCTAAATTCGGCTTTTAAAGCGCAAGCAGCTTGTGCTCTTTGTGATAACGGGTTCTTAAGTGCTTGTGCTTCATCAGCCACAATTGTTTGCCAAGTTATAGATTTAAGTAAATCTATATGACGTTGCAACATGGCATAGCTGATGATCAAACATTCATTACCAGTGAGTGCTTCAACAAATTCAGCCGTGGGGTTGTCAACAAAGTTGAAAACACTCAAAGTGGGTGTAAATTTCTTTGCTTCTTGTTGCCAATTAAAACAGACCGAAGTAGGCGCAATAATCAGCGTTGGCCCCTGTGATGCGAGAGCTTGGATCACAGCTAGCGCTTGTAACGTTTTGCCTAAGCCCATATCATCTGCCAAACATGCGCCTGCGCCCCAGTGTGCTAACTTCATCGCCCATCGAAAGCCTTCAATTTGGTAGTGTCGTAAATCAGCATTTAAATAAGGCGAAAGCTTAGGTTGTAACTTCTCAGCCTCCAACATACGTTGGGTTTGTTCTTCCCAGCTATGCAGGGTTTTCATGCGCATACCGGTCATGGCTTCATTGATCACTTTGCCTGCAAGTGGATGAAACTGTCCGTGCTCGCTGGCCATATTGATGGTATCGAGTCGGGCTTTTAATTGCTCTGATAAGCACAACACTTGATCAGACTCTAGCTTTATAAAGCGGCTACCACTTTGTTCTGCTAATTGCAGTAAATGCTTAACGGCTATTACCTTGTCATCATCTAGTTGAAGTTCACCTTGTAAATTAAACCATTCATTTTGACGATACATTGCAAGCTGTAAATGTTGCGTTTGCAACTCTGGCGACAAAGAAAGGGTTTTACCTCTGGGCCATCTTAATAACAAAGGTAATGAGGCCTGCTCTTGTTTGCTGATCTCTTCAAGCTTTAATAACACTTCATATGCATCTTGAGGTACTGAAACTTTAAGCTGATTTTCTGCCATCGCCTGAAAGGCTGGACACAGCTTATCTAAACGCTCAAGTAACTGCTGTTCAAACGCTAAGTCTCGAGATGTGGTTAGCCGCTCATGCTTTATTAATGCAGAGATATGCTTTGCGCCGATAGCTGGTTTAAAAGCCGGGCCTTCTTCACCTAAGGGCATCACGATACATGTAAACGTTAAACCCTCTTGATAGGGTTGTATGTTGATGAGAAGTTTATTAGGCGCAGTGATTGGTTTGGAGATTGATGCTTGACTATCCGCAACTGGTTTATTGTCTAAACCGCTTTGTATATCAATCAAAGGCGTTATGGCTTGAACACTTTGCAACAGCTCTTCTTCGGCTGAAATTGGCAGAACAAGCCCTTCTTCGCGGATAATGCGAGCTACTTTTAAATGCTCGGTTTCAAAGGTGCTAAAGCCATATTCATCAGACTGTATTTGATAAAAAGAGAAAACAGGGGCTTCGCGTTCTAATGATTTGGGTAAATGACTGATTGAAACATGGATCTCTTGTTGATGCTTGTCGATAAACACAGCGGGGGAGTGCTCAGAAACACTAATTGGCATCGTAAAGTCATCGTTAAGATAAATGTTCGGTGCGCCTTTGATTGCCCTAAGGGCTTTAAGGCCAGTTAACTGATAATGAGTGTCTGTACCTCGGTAATCTTCAAAAGAAAGCTTTTCAATAGCTTGAATGATGGTTTTGTCTTTTACAGTTAAGCAGTTTAATGAACTTGACGACTCTAATAACCGTTTGGCTGAAATTGGTTTTCCTTTACTCCACCCTTGAGCTGACCTTGTTTGTATTCGTGCGGTGAAATAGGAATGTTCACCTGCAAAGTGTAATTCCCAGATTAATCGCTCATCGCTATTTGATTGAGCACTATCGGGTTGAGATAGATTAGTAAGCGCTTTCAGTTGCGATAAAGCTCTCCCCCATCTTGGCTTGGCTTTAATGCTTTGGGTAAAATCAATCGTAAGCGGTGTCGATTCATGACGTAACTGACGAGCAAGATTAGCAAATAGCGTCAGCTCGCCTTGATCAAAATTGCTCACGAGCGTATTGACTTGTTCTCTATTTGAATTTGCGGTTTTAGAAGTCCAACACTGAGCGTAGAGGGTGAGCAAAGCCACGATATTCTCTGAAAATGCTGAGTGTTTAACGTCGTTTATTACTTCATTTAAATAGGCCTGCTCGCTGTTTAAAATCGCCTGAGTTAATTCTATAAATATAGATGCTATGAGTTTATCGAATGAGTCTGAGTACTTATTATTTTTTTGTTGTTTGCACAACTCAATGAGTTTTGTCAGTTTACTTGGCTGATTGTCGGCACCTTGTAACAGCAGCGAAAACTTCTGCAACAACCCTAACACACCACATAAGTAGTCTGACTTTTTCCCGTAGAGCTTGTTTTTAAGTTTGATAGCTTGTTCGAACTCGTCGGCTGATTCATTGATTCTTCCGCTGAACAAATTAATTGTGGCCAGTATTTGTCTGTGATAGACCGACTTAGCCTCGCCCGCAAATAAGGCTTCAGCTTTTTCAAATTCACCTTGCATTACTAAATGCTCGGCATAGAGCAACTTAAGCGGTAAGAATTGGCAATCATAGTTCACTTTTTTAAGCAAACTAAGCGGGTAGCTGATTGATGTGCCTTTTTCCTTTCTAAACGCTAACCAAGTCGCAAATGCTTGATATTGAATAGGCTCAGGGAGTGCTGAAAAAGCTAATTTTTTGAAAGGCATAAAGCAACATTCAAGCAGAATTTGGTTTCTTTTATGGTCAATGACTTGCGGGTTTTTATCTAGGCGCAGATGTTTTTCTAGGCTCTTAAATTCTTTGAGATAGAAATAGTCACGGGCGAGTCTTTGCTCATCTTGGAAGGTTTTCTCCCAATCGTATAGCTGTAAAACGGGCACAACGTCTTCAGCAAGCTTTAGAATTGGTAAAAAACTCCCTTGTTGAATACTTAGCTCTGTTAATTTATTTGCTAAAAGCGGATTGACCTTGTGAACATCGTCTTTTGCACTGAATAGCCCACTTTGCGCTAACACTTCAATATCAGGGCTACTCAATCGCAATAAGTTAGTAGGCCAATCAATGTGAGTTTGGTGATTAAGCTTTCTGCAAAGCTGATTGATATGTCCTCGACTCAGAGGCTTGTAAATGACGGCCAATACCAGCAAAAGCCTTTGTTGTTCTATATTGAGTGTTTCATATAGTTGAAACAGTAGATTTTGTTGCTGTGCAGTATGTTCTGAAATAAGCATGTGGGTTTGGCGTCGTTTGCAAAAATAAACCCCAGCATGCTGGGGTTTAGAAAAATTTTAATTTGTTTATCTGGCTTTATGCTTCATTAAGCGCTCTTTGTCTCGCGACCAATCTTTGTCTTTGATATCGGCGCGCTTATCGTGCATCTTCTTGCCTTTGGCTAAATGGAACTCCAATTTTACCCAGCACTTCTTCCAATACATTGCAGTTGCAATCAGTGAAAAGCCATCGCGCTCAGTTGCACCAATCAATCTATCTAGTTCACGCTTCTTGAGAAGTAGTTTACGATATCGCATTGGATCACAAATGACGTGAGTTGATGCACTGTTTAATGGTTGGATCTGAGCACCAAGTAAAAATGCTTCGCCGTCTTTAAGATGAATATAAGTATCAGAGATATTTACTTTACCTGCTCGGATACTTTTAACTTCCCAGCCTTGTAGTTCAATACCTGCTTCGAACTTATCGTGTAAAAAATACTCGTGTCGCGCTTTTTTGTTTAGCGCGATGGTATTGCTGTTTGTTTTTGGTGATTTTTTCTTTGCCATAATGGCGTAGTTTACCTACAAATGATCTGATTAAACAGGGCTTTTTTAGCTTTGTTACTTATTTTTACCCACTCATGCTTTGTAAACAAGATAATTATTAAAAAGCTTGCTAAAATCGCGTCAAAGCAAGTGGAGTAGCTATGCCGCAGATTGAAAAAAGTGCGCTGGTGATGTACAGCAGCCAAGAAATGTTTGATTTAGTCAATGATGTAAATGCGTACCCTGCATTTTTACCAAATTGTTCCAACGCAAAAATTATTTCTGAGGATGAGTCTTCAATGACCGCCAGTATAGAAATATCTAAAGCGGGCCTTAAAAAGTGGTTCACGACAACTAATCGTTTAGCCGGTAATAAAGTTGAGATGAAATTGGTCGATGGTCCTTTCAAGTCACTGAATGGTTATTGGGAGTTCACAGCCCTTGATGAGAAAGCATGTAAAGTGTCGTTAAATCTTGAGTTCGAATTTGCCAGTAAATTAATTGAGATGGCATTCGGTAAAGTATTTAATGAAGTTGCCAAGAACATGGTTGTTGCGTTTACACAACGTGCTAAAACCGTCTATGGAGTGAGATAATGATCAAGGTTGAAGTTGTTTTTGCGTTACCAGACTCTGCAACCTCTCTCTCTGTCGATGTCGCTGAAGGGTCTACGGCTGAGCAAGTGGTTTTACAATCAGGTATTGCTGAGAAATGCCCTGAAATCGATATTTCCAACCTGTCTCTCGGTATTTGGAATCGTACCGTAAAAAGTCATCTAGTGGTGAAAGAGGGGGATAGAGTTGAAATCTATCGTCCTTTGATTGCCGACCCTAAAGCCGCAAGAAGGCAAAGAGCAGAAAAAGCGAAAGAAGAAGGGCGAGCAAATAAGGTAACGGGTGGCAGAGCGTAAATACTCTTTGTAAGAAAACTAAAAAAGGGCTTCAAGCCCTTTTTTAGTTTAGAGAACTATTATTGCTCAAGCGGAATATTAAATTCTTCCGGCTCATCAAAATCACCACTAATTCGTGTAAGGAGGCCATTGTCAAAATGAACCACTAAGGATTTTCTATGTTCAGAGTCACGACCAATATTTAGTGTGTAGCTATAGTGCCAGCTGTCATCTGAAAAAGCATCTTTTGCAACCGGGCTTCCTAAAACATAAAGTACTTGCTCTTGTGTCATTTGAACACGAAGCTTATCTACGTCACTTTGCTCTAAGAAGTTGCCTTGTGGAATACTAATTCGATATACCCAACTTGAACAGCCAGACAACATAACAGTCATAAATACTGCACTTAGCCAAACAGCGAGGGATTTTTTTACTAGCATTAATTTCTTGATCCTTTTTCTTTTATTGTCTGCATCATACCGATTGCGTACAGAAGGTAAAGTTTCTTGATACACTTTGACGCTGTGAAGTTAAAAAAGTTTCTTAAAAGGTAAAAAAATTGGCCCAAGAGATAAAGGTTTGGTCAGTCTACATCGTCGAAAGCAGGTTGGGGCATTGGTACACAGGGATCACTAATGATGTTGCCGCTCGGGTTGAAGCACATAATGCAGGTAAAGGCGCAAAAAACCTAAAAGGAAAAGCGCCCATTAAATTGATTTACAGTAAAGCAATCGGTGATAAAAGTTCGGCTGCCAAACTAGAGTGGCACCTAAAAAAATTAAACAAAGCACAGAAGATTCAATTCGTAGAGTCTAATGGTACTTGCGCTAACGAGACGATAAAGTCACTGATAGAGTCAACCACTTTTTGATACTTTTCAAAGTTTATATTGTCTAAAGTGTCTTTTTTAGTGTGATGTTTATCATCTATTCCCATACCAAAGTAGATATAAGGAATTTTCTTTAAGCTGAATGCATAATGATCGCTGGCTTTATGCCAGTTGATACGATTGTCGTTGAGCTTTTTGTGCAACCTAAACTGAGACGAAGTTGAAAATACTTTGAATGATGTCTCTTGTTGTTTAAATTGCTCAATGTATCTTTTTGCTTTCTTATCGTGAAGTGCGTACAGCGTGTTTCTGTTATTTATGGCTAACATGTCCAGATTAATATTCAAGGCATAGTCATTAGTGTTGGTCTTACTCACATAATGCTTAGCACCATAAAGCCCTTTTTCTTCCGCATCCGTTGCTAAAAATATCACGTCACTAAAACGAGTTTGCTTTTTTAGAGCTTCTGCTATTGCTAATAAAGCAGCAGTTCCTGATGCATTATCGTTTGCTCCTGCATAGAAACTACTCTTTCGCCCTCCTAGATGGTCATAGTGAGCTGTGATGATAAGTTTTTTACCACACTGTTCAACAGTACAATGTAATGTCGCGATGACGTTGTGGCCTAGCTTTTTGCTAAAGAACCCACTCTTAAATTCAAAGCTCTGATAATTAACTTTAATACCTAAACCTTGAAAACGATCATATAAAAATTTAGCTGTGATATTGGGATTTAGGCTGCCAGCTTCTCTTCCTTTATGCGCAGGGCTGGTCAAAACGCTCATATCTTCATACAAACGTGTCGATGCATAAGCAGTATTGGCGTTAGCGACTAGCCAAATACTTAAAAGCAGCCAGCTTGCCTTCATAGCGTTGTTTATCGTGTGTAAACTCTGCATTTTTGAGCGCCAGTTTGAGATAACGTTCTGCACGACTTAGGTTTCCTTTATAGTAATAGACTTTAGCTAAGCCAAAATAACTGTCATGAAGGTCACTATCAAGCTTCCTCGCTTCATTAAAAAAATGTAGTGCTTTGTTTAGCTCATTTTTGGCGATGGCTTCATTACCTTTAACTATCATATAGAAGGGATTTATTTTTCGTATGCTTTCTAGTTTTGTTTCGATTTTAAGGGCCAAATCGTTACGGTTTGTTAAGCGATATAAAAGAGCGGTATTGCCCAAAGCTGTGTTGTTATTTGGATCGACACTCAAAGCGTGTTGGTAGGTTTTTTCTGCAAGGTCATACATGTCATTTATGCGATATAAGATCCCTAGATTTCCCCAAGCACCAGAGTAAGCAGGGTCAAGTTCAATAGCACCTTTTAAATAGCTGTAAGCTAAGTCATATTCTGCTCTGATCATATGCATAGCCCCGCGGTTGTTGTAAAACATCGCGGTGATTCTGTCTTTAGTGATTTTGCTTGTTTTAAATTTTTGCTCCCTACTATTTGGGTCAAAATCTACAGTGATCGAGGTGGGCTCTAAAAAAAATATTTTGTTCGCTTCATTTTTTTGGAGTGTTTTTTTTATAACAAGATTAACATGACCGGTAAGCAGACTATAACCTTGGCTTTGATCCCAATACTCAGGAATATGGACCCGTTGAAATTGTGTTGAAAGCCCAAGATGTTCTGCGAGGCTATGGGCCAATATTGAAAGAGAAAGACAATTTGCATTGAGATTATAAAATGCATCAGATGCGACTAGATTAGCGCCACTTTGGTAGGATAGTGTACTGTCTCCATTATCCATTAAAAAATTGAGCAGCTGCTTTGCTTGTCTTATAGGAGATGCTTTTTCTTTTATATAGTGATCAAGTTGCGTTTTTATGTCTTCATTGAGAGAAAAAATTTCATCTTGAGAAACAATCTTTTTTTGTTTAAATACTGGCGTGTTTAGTAGTGCGTAATTAATGTCAGGTGTGTTGGATTGTGTGCTCTGACATCCTGCTAAATTGAGTAATAGCAGCAGTGTTATTAGTGTTGATAAAATGCGCTTCATACTTAACCAATTTCAACTAGTCGTAATTCAATCCTAGATGAAAAAATGGGGTTGTTGTATTTTTAATCGTTACAAATTATTACGCTTTAAACGACTGCATTTGAAGGTAGAGCAGCGTTAATGCTGCCCTTTTATAAGTATTTATTGTTAATTTACTTACTGTCGAAGCTCAAAACTAAACCATCGAGTGTTTTCGCTGATTCGGCAAGGACTTCTATAGCTTGCGAAATCGCTTGCGTTTCATCAACAACGTTATCGCTGGCGGCGCTGATTTGCTCAATGTTTAGTCCAACTTCAGCCACAACATTGCTTTGCTCTTCGGTAGCGGCAGCGATTAAAGTTGTCATATCGTTGATCTGGTTCGATGTCTCACTAACGTCTTTAAGAAGATCCACTGAGTTTTGCATACTCATGACACTATGCTCAGCTTGGCTTCTGGACTGTGTGATTTGCGACACGATATTTTCTGCTGCAAGAGTAAGTTCATTAATGGTGTTATGGATCTCATCAGTAGATTGTGACGTTCTACTTGCCAATGCACGAACTTCATCTGCAACGACCGCAAAACCTCGACCATGTTCACCGGCTCTTGCTGATTCAATGGCAGCATTGAGAGCCAAAAGGTTGGTTTGTTCTGATATCCCTCTAATCACTTCGACAATACTTGCAATTGACCTGGTTCGCTCAACGAGAGAATTAACTTGTTCTGCCATACCATTAATATCATCGGCAAGTTGCCCTAATGTAATTTGAGAACGAGCAATTTCTTGTTCGCTATGCTTAATCGTATTTTTACTCGACTCAGTCAATTGGGCAGAATTATGCGCATTACCTGCAATCTCTTGTACCGTTGCACCCATTTCATTTATCGCCGCAGCGACGGACAATGTTTGAGATTTTTGTTCATTGAGAGCATGACAAGTTCGATTACTTTGATTTGTCAGTTTAAGACTCGTGGTACGAATTTCATGACTTTCATTTGCCACTTGTTTGATAGCTTTCTCTATTTTTGAAATAAACTGATTAAAGCCGTCACTAAGCTCTTGCAGTTCTGGCTGAGTTGACTCTGGTAATCGATAATTTAATTTGGCATCGCCACTGCCTAAATTAGCAAAGAGTTGAGCAATCTGAGAAAGTGGCGCTGCTAGAGTGCGAGCTAAGAAAAAGCTGACTAAACAAGCAAAAATCGCAATGATGCTGGCATAGCCTACGATTTGCCATTGAAGGCTTCGTATTTCTGTATAAACTTCATGTTCTGGAACTTGAGCAACAACAAATAAATTAGTGCCTTTAATTTGCTGGCTTGCAATCACTTGCGCTTTATTATTCAAAGTGACATTAATAAGGTTTGATGCGTTATCCTGTAGCAGCGCATTGGAATTTGTATTGCCATATAAGTCTTTTAATGACTGTGCTTGAGTTGAGCGACTGTCTGGGAATAACTTAATAGCCCCTGTATTATCAACTACGAAAACAAATCCAGTCTGCTCTAAAGTAAATTGACTGAGCATGCTCTGCATATCATTGACGCTTTTAGCCAGCCCAGCTAAACCAACACCATTCAACTGTTGGTGGTTCACGAACATATTTACTTCACCAGTGGTTTCTCTGAAAATACTGATTGAGTAGGCATCACCTGATTTTGTGAAACCATAAAACCAGCCGTCTTCTTGATGGTTCAAAACACGTAAGAATCCGTGTTGATTCCAGTACTCTGCCGTCTCACGGTTTGCCCAAGACGCAGTGGCTAAATCAAACTGCTTTGCAATACGTTTCAATTCAGATAAGAGTAGGGTGTCATTCTGTCGGTGGTTTTTAACATTAGCGAGGATAAATTGGTTACTTGAAAGCAGCTCTGCAGCATCTTTCATTTGCGTAATTTGTTTTTCTATCGATTTGCTTATATTTTCTACTTTACTTGGCAATTCAGAGTGTACCATGCGTCTTTCGACCATGCCCTTTGCCTGGTAGGTAGAAATTACCCCGATGAGTGTTGCAACAATAATTGCAATTAAACTACCGAGAATCGAGATTTTTACTGTAATGGATAAACTATTCGCTTTCATATTACTTATTTTGATAACGAGTTAAGCAATTATTCTAGCACAGGAATTCTTTTCAATTATTGAAGTTTATTTAAAATTGTAAACAGATAGTAAAAAAGCCCAAAACTTTATAGTTATTGGGCTTGGTTTCTAACAAGCGAAACGTTTCTAAACAATCTTCTTCATTGCTGACATGTAACCGCGTAATGTCTCACCCACTTTTTCAACAGGGTGATTGCGAATTTCACTATTTACCGTGATTAATGCTTGGTTATCAACAAAGTTATCCGTATTTAATCCTACTCCAATGACATCAGTTTCAACGTTCTTCATAAAGTCTTGAAGTAATGGCAAACAAGCATGGTTATATAAATAACAGCCATATTCTGCTGTATCTGAGATAGTACGGTTCATTTCAAATAATTTCTTTCGTGCAATCGTATTTGCAATTAATGGTGTCTCATGAAGAGATTCGTAATATGCCGACTCTTCAATAATGCCAGCTGCAGTCATGGTCTCAAATGCAAGTTCAACACCCGCTTTTACCATAGCAACCATTAAAATACCTTTGTCAAAGAAAGCTTGTTCAGAAATTTCTTCATCTGTATTTTCTTGCTTTTCGAAAGCTGTCTCAGCGGTTTCTGCGCGCCATGAAAGTAGTTTGGCGTCGTCTTCTGCCCAATCGGTCATCATGCCGCTTGAAAACTCGCCGCTGATGATATCGTCCATATGCTTGTTGTACAGTGGACGCATGATGTGCTTTAGTTCTTCACTGAGATCAAATGCTTTGACTTTTGCTGGGTTGTTTAAGCGGTCCATCATATTGGTGATACCACCGTGTTTAAGTGCCTCGGTGATGACTTCCCAGCCATATTGAATAAGTTTTGATGCATATGCTGCATCAACACCTTTTTCTACCATCTTATCGAAGCAAAGCAGTGATCCAGTCTGCAACATACCGCAAAGGATAGTTTGCTCACCCATTAAATCTGACTTTACTTCTGCAATAAACGATGACTTCAGTACACCTGCTCTGTGTCCGCCAGTACCTGCTGCATAGGCTTTTGCTTGTTCAAGACCTTTACCTTCTGGATCATTTTCAGGGTGGACAGCAATAAGGGTAGGTACACCAAACCCACGCTTGTACTCTTCGCGTACTTCAGTCCCAGGACACTTAGGTGCAACCATGATCACGGTGATGTCTTCACGGACTTGCATACCTTCTTCAACAATATTGAAACCATGAGAATATGCCAGTGTTGAGCCTTGTTTCATAAGTGGCATCACAGCTTCAACAACACTAGTGTGCTGTTTGTCAGGAGTAAGGTTAAGAACTAAATCCGCTGAAGGAATAAGCTCTTTATAAGTTCCAACGGTAAAACCGTTCTCAGATGCATTAACGAAGGAGGCACGCTTTTCAGAAATCGCAGAATCGCGAAGAGCATAACTAACATCTAACCCTGAATCACGTAAGTTCAAACCTTGGTTTAGACCTTGTGCGCCACAACCTACAATAACCAGTTTTTTTCCTTCTAGTGCTGTTACGCCGTTTTCAAATTCTTTTGGATCCATAAACTCGCATTGAGCAAGTTGTGCTAACTGTTCACGCAATGAAAGAGTATTAAAATAATTCGCCATGTTAGAGCCTTTAAATAATAAGTGTTTGTCTAGATACGAGTTTGAGAATAGGGGGTAGTATTGGTTTCGTAAAATGATATATTTGAATTACTGTGTTTCAATTTTTGAAATGTAAAATGAATCATAAACAACTTAAGTATTTCTTAGCGCTAGCAGATACCTTGCATTTTGGGCGAGCAAGTAACCTTTGCTTTATTAGTGCGCCAACACTGAGCCGACAAATAAAACAATTAGAAAAAGAGGTTGGCATGCCTTTGTTTATTAGAGATAACCGCAGTGTGTCATTAACTTCTCAAGGAAAAGCCTTTGTCGACTATGCCAATGCAACTTTAAATCAATGGCGACTTTTTAAGGGGCAATGTCAGACTGAGCAACAAGTTTTATCTGGTGAAGCTGACTTGTATTGTTCTGTTACGGCAAGTTACAGCTACATATATAAGTTGTTTGCGGCGTTTCGTAAGCAATATCCTGATGTTGAGTTAAATCTAAATACAGGGGACCCAGCGCTTTCAATATCGAACGTACAAGCCGAAAAAGCAGATTTAGCAGTTGCTGTTAAGCCAACAGAGCTACCAGCTGGTGTTGCATATACAAAGCTAGGTGAAGCTAGGCTGCTAATGATAGCGCCGACTATGGAATGTCCACTATCTGAAAGTATTAATGCGGTGACTAAAAAGGAACTTGATTGGTCAAAGCTGGCATATATTGTACCGGAACAGGGAGTTTTAAAGGATAGACTTGATGATTTCTGTACTCAACAAAACTTTAAACCGAAAGTCTATGCGCATGTATCAGGTCATGAGGCAATCGTGGCCCTTGTCAGTTTAGGGTTTGGAGTAGCATTAGTGCCAGATGTTGTTCTATCTCAAAGTCCTTTTAAGCAGCAAGTAAGAGTATTGCCTATTGACGCTGGTAACACCGATATAGAAATTGGTTTGATATCTAAATCTACAAGACTAAAAGATCCAGTCAATTTGGCTATTTGGAAAACTGCGCAACAAATATTTAATGATAGCATCGAGAATAATTGATAATTACACAATAAAAATAAGGTAATTGATATTAATTATCATAAAGATTACTAAATTAACCTTTTAATGGTGCTTCATTATGTAATTGATTTTAATAGGAAATGTAAGATTCTCTGCTAAGGGGTGAGTGTTTTTTGCACTATTTTTTGACAAATTCGCTATTTATAGCAGTGTAAATAATATTGATTGTTATTTAGATATGTGTATACTTTGCCGTAATTAAAATTTAATAATATCTAGTATTTTTCAAAGGACAATAAGAATGACCCTTCGTAAGTCTCTGTTAGCTACATCTATTTTAGCTGCAACATTAGGTTTAACTGCGTGTGGCGGTTCAAGCAATAACGAAACAACTACACCTGATACAACAACGCCTACAAATAAAGCACCAACTGATATCACTCTTTCTCCATCAGCAATCACTGAAGACACACTAGGTGCAGTTGTTGGTTCATTAAGTGCTACTGACGATAATGCTGAAGGTGCAACTTTCACTGTTGCTGATGACCGTTTCGAAATTGTTGAAGGTAGCCTTAAGCTTAAAGATTCAATTGCTATAAACTTTGAGCAAGAAACCGAAGTAAAAGTAACTGTAAAGGTTAAAGATTCAGGTGAATTATCTTTTGAAAAAGAGCTAACACTAACGGTAACTGACGTTGACGCAACAGATGGTGTAAACGTTTATGAGTTTACTTCAAAATTGGGTGAAGGCTCATCAGTTGCGTACACAGGCCAAATTGCTCGTCACGCGCTTTCTGCTGAAATCAAGTCTTACATGGGCAAGATGACAGTTGAGTACATCGAAACAAACGGTATTGCTGCTGCTGATGTAAGAGCAAAGCTTGACGCACTTTGGGGTGATTATGATTCAGTATCTGAAAACCCAATTTCACATTTAGGTGATGACTTATCTGCATATGAGCAGCAAACATTTGCAGCTATTTCAAGCTCAGGCAAAGAGTTAAGCGGTAAAATCGCTGGTGCAGACGCTGCTAAAATGTATAAAGAGTGGGAAGTTGAAGGTAACTTTAAAGGTGTTACTGAATTCGGCGCTCAAGCTAAAACACCTGAAGGTTTAGTAAAGCACTACTTTGATTTATTTATTGCTCAAATCCAAAAAGTTAACGACGGTGAAAGCTTAGTTGATGTTAATGGCGTTGCGATTACTAAAGCATTCATCACGCCAGAGGGTTTAGATTTAGTTCAACTAGTTCAAAAGCACACACTTGGCGCACTAATGTTCTCTCAAGGTACGGATGATTACCTTGGTGAAGGCCTTGAGTCTGACAATAAAGTAGCTCAAAAAGAAGGCAAACTTTACACTAAACTTGAGCACCAATACGATGAAGGTTTTGGTTACTTCGGTGCATCACGTAACTACCTAGAATACTCTGATGATGAGATTGCTAAAAAAGACGGTCGTGACGAATTCCAAGGAAAGAACGATATCGATGCAAATGGTAAGATCGATTTAGCGTCTGAGTTCGTATGGGGTAACTCATCGAATGCTGCTAAGCGTGACCGAGGTGCAGAAGTAACAACTGACTTCACAGCTGAAGCTATGGTTAACTTTATTGCGGGTCGTAAGATCATCACTGACAATCATGGTACAGATGCAGCTGATTTCTCAGAAGACGTAAAAGCTCAGTTTGACAAGCACGTTTTTGATGCTGCACTTGGTTGGGAAAAAGCGATTGCTGCGACAGTTGTCCATTACATCAATGATTCACTAAAAGACATTGAAAACCTTAAAGACGGTGAGTATACAACTGACGAGTTTGCATCTTATGCTAAGCATTGGGGTGAAATGAAAGGTTTTGCGTTAAACTTCCAGTTTAGCCCATTCTCACCATTTGCTGATAATGACTTAAACCCGAAGAAAGCTGACTTTGGAGAAGTTAAGTTTGTTGAAGTTCATACGTTAATGGGTGATCAGCCACTAGCTAAAGGTACAACAGATGAGTTTGAAGCTTACGCTGAGAAGCTAGTTCAAGCGCGTGACATTCTTGCAGCTGCATATGATTTTGCTGAAGAAAACGCTAAAAACTGGTAATATTTTTAGCTAACAAGTTGTTAAAAGGTTAGTGATTTAGGTTACTAACCTTTTTCTGTATCTACGATTCGAGATTTTAGGATTAATTTTATGTTGAGATCCGTAAAACTAAAGCCGCTGGCTTTAGCAACTTCTTTAATACTTGGTTTAGCTGCTTGCTCTGAAAGCACGTCGAGCAGCCAAGGCACAAATTTTGATGGTGGTACTACACCAGTAGTTGATAACGGTGGCAGTACAACAAGTTTTGACGAATCAGCACTATTAGCAAACCTAGTTGATAATGTTATGACGCCAACTTTCGTTGCGTTTAAAGAGCAAGCTGAAAAGAATAGCACAACATTAGCTGCTTATTGTGATATTGAAAAATCAGTCGCAGCGGGCGACAGTGCAGAGCAAGCAAGAATAGACGCACTTGCCACAGCGCAATCTAGCTGGAGAATTACAACAGCACTTTGGCAACAGGCCGAGCTAATGCAAATAGGGCCATTGGCTGCAAATGAAGGTGAGCTAAGAAACTTAATTTATTCATGGCCTGCAAAAAGTACGTGTGGCGTTGACCAAGATACTGCTTATTTTGAAGATGGTGTGATTAACTTAGACCAAAGCCGTCCTTATGATATTAAAAGTCGTACTGCCACTCGCCGCGGTTTGGTGAGCTTAGAGCATTTATTATTTAGCTCAGAATTAGATCATAGTTGCTCAATTGCCAATGATGCACTTGCTGATTGGAACAGCCGTCCTGATGGAGAGCGTCGTGTTGCACGATGTGAATTTGCACTAGAAGTTGCTAATGATCTAGTTGATAACTCAAAGGTGTTACTAGAAAGATGGCAAGGTGAAACAGGTTATGCTGTAGAACTTAAAAAAGCCGGTGAGCCTGATAACAGCTTTGATAGTGCCCATGCAGCTGTAAATGTGATTACTAATGCAATGTTTTATGCTGACAAGCAATTGAAAGATTATAAGCTTGCTATTCCACTAGGCTACTTCAGTAACTCTTGCGGCTTAGTTTCGTGTGCTGAAGACGTTGAATCTCCGGTTTCTGCAAACTCCTTAGCAAATATGAAAGCGAATTTAGCAGCGTTTGAGAAACTATTTACCGGTAATGGTAGTGAAGCTGAAAATACGACTGGTTTTGATGATTTCTTAGATTTTGAGAGTGGCTCTGATATAAAAGAAGCCATGCTGAAAGGTATTCAGGATTCAAATGCAGCAATAGACGCAATTAACGGTAACCTGCAGCAAGCACTTGTAAATGAGAAAGAAAAAGTTGAGCACACTCACGCTAAAGTTAAAGATATTACAGATCATCTCAAGCATGACTTCATTAATAAGTTGGCACTTGAGCTACCTAAAACTTCAGCAGGCGACAATGATTAAAGAGCGAATTCTATGAAAAAAACACTTTTAGCATTAGCTGTGGCAAGTATTGCGACGTCTGCGTTTGCTGATAACAAACAGGAAACAAGCGGTGATGATATTGAACACATTACAATACTAAGCCATACAGATAAACTTCGCACTGAGGCTGGTTCAACGACTTTGCTTACCGAAGTTGAATTAGAGAAGTTTGAATATGATGATATTCATCGCATCTTGAGCAAGGTACCAGGCGTGAATATTAGGGAAGAAGACGGTTACGGTCTGCGCCCTAATATTGGTTTCAGAGGGGTAACACCTGAGCGAAGTAAAAAGATCACTATCATGGAAGATGGCGTGTTAATTGGTCCTTCTCCTTATTCAGCGTCAGCTGCTTATTACTTCCCTGTGCCTACACGTATGACCGCAGTTGAGGTATTTAAAGGCCCAGCAGCGATTAAACATGGCCCGCAAACAGTGGCTGGTGCACTCAACTTTGTTACTAGACAAGTACCTGAGTTCACCGAAGGTGGTATTGATATCGCAAGAGGCACTGACGGATATGAAAAAGTACATGGTCATTTCGGTTCTGTTGTTAATAACGTAGGCTTTTTAATTGAAGGTGTGAACCTAAAAGCGGACGGCTTTAAAGACCTAGACGGCGGTGGCAATACTGGTTTTGATAAAAATGACTTACTAGCTAAGTTTAATTACCAGATGTCGAATGATGGTGTTGATCACTCTTTTGGTCTGAAATTATCTTACGCAGATGAAAAGTCAGACGAAACATATTTAGGTCTAACTGATGCAGATTTTGCTGAAAACCCATACAGACGTTATGCAGCGACTCAGCCGGCATTAATGGACACTAAACACCAACAGATTATGTTTTCTCATAATATGTCAGACGAAAACTTATCAATGACAACCCGTGTTTATCGACATGATTATGAACGAGCTTGGTTGAAGCTTAGTAAGATAGTAGGCTCTCAAGCTAGTTTGTCAGCTATTTTGGCTAACCCTGAAAAATATGAAAGAGAATACGCGGTTATCTCTGGTACTCAAAACTCAGTGGAGTCAGGCAGCACAACGCATTATTTACTAATGGGTACAAATGACCGCGAATACTTCTCTCAAGGTATTCAAGTTGATGGTAATTATGACTTTTCAATTCAGGGTGTTGAGAACAAGCTTGCTTTCGGTGTTCGATTACATGAAGATGAAATTGAACGAAAGCACTTTACTGAAACATATGAAATGGAAGACGGTTTTTCTGTAAAAACAGCTGAAGAAGCCGTATTCACCACGACAAATATCGAAAACACGAAAGCGCTTTCAGTTTACATTGAAGATACTGTAACGCTGGGTAATTTAACGGTATCTGCAGGCGTGCGTGGCGAAAGCATGGATATGTACTATACAGATAAAAAAGATGTTGACGATTGGCAAAAGAAAAAGACCACCATCTGGTTACCAGGTGTAAGTGGCTTTTATCAATTAAATGATGACTCTGGTTTATTGTTTGGTGTGCATCAAGGCTTTGTTCCAAGCAGTCCTAAACAAGCCGCAGATATCGAAGTTGAAAAAAGCGTTAACTATGAGTTTGGCGGCCGATTTAACGACGGAATTACGCAATTCGAAGCAGTTGCATTCTTCAATGACTACAGCAACTTAAAAGAAAGTTGCGGATTTTCAAATTGTGGTATCGATGAGGCAATTGATCAGGAATTCAACGGTGGCGAAGTTGATGTATATGGGCTAGAAACACAATTTTCTCAGCGCTATCCTCTAAACTTACAAATAGATATCCCTTATGGCTTTGTTTATACATACACCAAAGGTGAGTTTAAAACAGATTTCACATCAGACTTTGATCAATGGGGTAGAGTGACGTCTGGTGACAGCCTTCCATACGTTCCTAAACATCAGTTTGCATTTAATATTGGTTTTGAGGCAAGCGAGTGGTACACCAATTTAAGCATTAAAAATGTTTCTTCAATGCAAGAAAGAGCTGGTGATCTAGTTGATGATAATGGCGACATTATTGCAGATGGTCTTAATGATGCAAAAACTGATAGTGCGATTACGGTTGATATATCTGCGGGTTACGATTTTGATAAGTATGGACGTATCTATCTTAAGATTGATAACCTACTTGATGAAGAGAAAGTAGTCAGCCGTCGACCTTATGGTGCGCGCCCGAGTAAACCAAGACAAGTTATATTTGGTTATAAATATCAGTTTTAAAAGATATTTTATTTGTATTAAAAAAAAGGGCCGCTTGTGGCCCTTTTTCGTATAATTTTATGCTTAATACAGAACGATATAAATACATAAGTTTTTTATAAATTTCATATGTCATAATATATTGAGTCTATTTAAACAAAATTACCTCTCTCAATTTCTGTGTTAAAGGAGAAGGCGTGTTAGAACAAATATGGCAAGATATATCAGCCTTGCCTTCATATTTAATTGATGCGAATAAACGAATTTATATCCCTTATTTACTGAGCGCCATTATCATGGCTTTCTTCGTTTATTGGGGGGCTTCAAAGAGAAAAAGTATCAAAGGTTTTCTAAGCTTCTTATTTC
>Ga0114932_10001715_pt1 | contig 24444 bp, 29 predicted proteins | sample 2SBtaG_2_FD_87286 | JGI IMG/M metagenome (GOLD analysis project Ga0114932, IMG submission 87286) | Deep subsurface microbial communities from Kolumbo volcano to uncover new lineages of life (NeLLi) - 2SBTROV12_ACTIVE470 metaG | ecosystem: Environmental > Aquatic > Marine > Volcanic ...
ATTACCACGGTGCGACTTGAGAAACCTCGGGCCGCCATGCTCGAAATTCGACCCCGAGACGTTGGAACGGATACTGAAGGCTGGGCAGTCGGCCCGCAAGAAATCCCGGTCGAAACGCTCGAAGAAGCGATAATCTTGGGAATGGAGATACAGGCGAGGGAATGCCCAAGATAACCTATACTGACGAGGTAGACGCGAGGTTTGGCATCCCGTGGACTGATGACCTCAAGTATGACAAGGGCGAGCTTGTATGCGCGTTGAGCGAGGAGGAGATTGATCGCTTGACCATCGAAGACCCCGAGCGCGCAGAGACGCTCACACGCTTGCTTATGGATCAACCTACCAGCGAGAAGGAAGATCCCATACAATGGGGATGGACTCTGCCCGGATGGAGACGGGTGATGGAGAGATTCGACAAGGACAAGATCCACGTGATACTTGGAGGCAACCGCAGCAGCAAAACCATGATGGCCTCCCGTTTGCTCGTACACTTGGCTCAGAGCATTCCCGAAGCGGAAATACGCAGTATGCACGTAACTGAGGAGCGCAGTATTCAAGATGCGCAGAAAACGATTTGGCAAAACTTGCCCATGCGGTACAAGCGTTCCAAGAAGAAGAGCGCGAATCATAGCTTGCAATATAATCAGAAGAACGGATTTAATTCAGCAAAGGCAATCCTTCCACCGACAATCGCAGGCGCTGAACGAGGAAGCACGATATATTTCAATAACTACCGCCAGTACATGGCAGACCCGCAAATCTTCGAGGGATGGTCTGCTCATGCAATCCACCTTGATGAGGAAGTGCCTCAAAATATTTTCGAGACGTTACTAGGGCGCACCGCAGATTACCACGGTAGGTTGATTTTGACTTTCACCACGCTCCAAGGATGGACACCATTGATCAATAGTTTACTCAAGGGTGCGGAGACGGTGAGGACGAGATATAGCGAACTCTTGCAGAAGGAATTGCCCATTGAACAAATCTCTGCGAATTGGCCTGACTGTAGGATACATTACTTTTGGTCAGAGCAAACTCCATTCATTGATTACAAGGAACTAGTACGCACTTATTCCAAGCAACCGCAGGAGGTAAAGCTTGCCCGCCTGTACGGTATCCCGTCCAAGTCGTTCGAGGGACGCTTTCCAAAATTTCAGCGCGAGACAAACGTTATCCCACATGAGAGGATTCCGTTCATTGCCGATCCATCGCTTAACGTCACGAAGTATTTCGTATGCGATCCGGGCGGGAGCAAGCCTTGGGTTGCGATATGGGCGGGTGTGGATACCCAAGGGCGAATCTACGTATATCGCGAGTTCCCTGACAGTACGATGGGAGCATGGGCGTTGCCCCACGTAAACAATGCCGGAAAGAGCGTGGGCAAACCCGGCCCTGGACAGAAGCCCTTGGGGTGGGGATACAATCAATACAAGGAACACTTCGAGGACTTGGAAGACGAGGAGGATATATTCGAGAGAATAGTAGATCCGCGCATGGGATCGGCAACGGTGCGCGAGAAGGAGGGCGAATCCAACATCATCACAACGATGAGCAACCTCGGATTCGTATTTCGTCCCGCGCCAGGTGTGGACATAGAAGCGGGAATTGCAAAGATCAATGACGCTTTGAGTTGGGACGATACCGAACCCATGACCGATCAGAACACTCCTCGCTTGTTTGTGAGTGACAGATGCGAGAACTTTATCACCTCGATGATCGAGTATAGCGGGCAATCCCGCCAGGAACATTTCAAGGATTTCGTGGATTGCATACGCTATTTAATGGTCAGCGGAGCGGATCACGTGACCAAGCGCGACCTCATGATCACGGGAGGCGGAGGATATTGAATGAAAACAAAACTAACGGAAGAGTTTAGCTTTGAGGCGGCTCATAGGATACGGAACAAACGCAAGGAATATGGGGAATTGCATGGACATTCCCATAGAGTCTTCGTGACCCTAAGCGGACAACCCGACCCGGAAGTCGGATGGTTGATTGATCAGCAGGAATTCCGTGAAATTGTTGGTCGAGTAATTGAAAGACTCGATCATAGATACTTGAACGAGTTCCTTGAGCAAACTACCGCAGAATCAATCGCATTGTATCTATTCAAGGAGATCGGAAAGAGTCTTTGCTTTAACGAATTAAAACTTGATTCGGTCAAGGTTTGCAAAACAACCACTCAAGCGGAGGTGTGCGCATGATCAAAAGTAGATTGGTTTATCTTGCTGGCCCGATTTATGAGCAAGACGATATGTGTATTCGATGGCGAGATACTGCCGCGCGTTTGCTGAAGCGTAAGAACATCATGTCGCTCAAGCCGACCGATTCGGATTATCGGGGCAAGGAGACTTATGCAGGCATGGCAGAACGGATCGTCCAAAAGGACAAGGGTGACATTGTTTATTGCGACACGATATTGGCTAAGTGTGACTTCCCGAGCTACGGAACGGCAATGGAGATAATGTTCGCATGGAGTTTGCAGAAGCAAATCGTTGTAGTAACTAACTCCAAGAGTCCTTGGATTCAATTCCATGCGGATCATATATTCTTAACTTTAGACGAAGCATTAAAGAATTTTGAGTTTCCCGACTTTGACGCAGGGGTAAGCGAATGATTATTATGCCATCCAATAATTCCAAGGGCATTGTCCATTATTGGGCGGGACTCGGATACCCGGTTGGTTGGTTGTTCACCCCCGAGAATTGTGTAAGAGAACCTGTCCATTGGATGCCTTATGCAATTGATAACGGACGATTCAGCGTATGGTCAGCAGGTAAAGAATGGAATGAATTCGATTTCACAAAGATGCTGGACTACTACAACGAAACTATTCTTAAACCCCGATGGGTTGTCGTTCCCGACTCGGTAGGTAATCGAGACGAAACCCTCAGAGAATGGGACAAGTGGTATCCGATCCTCAAGCAATCATACGATCACGCTTGGGCATTCTGCGTACAGGACGGGATGACTCCCGAAGACGTACCTACTGAAGCGGAAGTGGTCTTTGTAGGAGGGACAAAAGAATGGAAACTCAGGAATTTGACTATGTGGACTGAATCCTTTGATCGAGTCCATGTTGGGGCAATAAATTCCTTTAAGGTTTTAATGCGATGCCAAGAACTCGGCGTCGAGTCAACTGATGGGACAGGTTGGTTTCGAGGCCCGAAAATGACAGAAGCATTAGAACGATATTTCAAAGTGCAGTCAGGGGAAATCAAATTACCAAAGCAAGTGGAGATGATATTAAGTTGACCCGTAAGGCGAATTACCTTACAATTTGCTACTCGCTATGTTAAGTGCCGCTGATCCCGAACTTCTATACGTCTCGAAAGAACCGGACATTGCGTATCTGTCGCAGACCTACAAGCAAACGCAATCCGATCTAGGAGAGTGGCTTGACCGCAGGCAACGCGACTATGACGTTCGTAATTGCCAATGGTCAGGCAAGTCTGATGACTTCAAGAAACACTCATCCTTATCATCTACTGGCGAAGTATTCCCTTGGAACGGAAGCTCAGACCAAGAGGTAAGGCTAGCGGACGAGTTGATCGGATGTCGGGTAGCGATGGTGATGAACGCAATCAGACGCGCTCACATCGTTGCGACCCCTACGGAATCCAATGACGTAGAACGAGCCTCGGTAGTGAGCAACTTCTTGCGTTGGTTGATCAACTCCAAGATGGACGAATTTTATCCACAGATTGAACTGGGACTACAAAACCTCTTCGAGAAGGGGATGATGGTTCATTACACGTGGTACGAGCAACAAGACCTGAAACAACAACAAACGATCAAGCTTGAGGAGATTGCGCAAGTTTTGCCCGCCATTGCAGAAGTCATACAGGACGGATCAATGGATGATGAACTGAGCGAAACTCTCAAGCAACAATTCGGAGTGAGCAAGTCGAAAGGCCGAGCGATGCTCCGCGAGTTGAGAAAAGACGGTGAGACTACCGTTCCGGTTACGCGAGAAGTCGTGAGCCGCCCCAAGATCCGCTCGCTTGCGCCTGACGAGGACGTGTTTTGGCCTAACTATACGATTGATCCGCAGGAAGCGCCCTACGTATTCCACGTGGTCAATATGACCCCCGAGCAAATACGTTCCAAGATAAATACGGAAAAGTGGGACAAGGAATTTTGCGAATCGGTAATTGATTTGACCAACAATGCGGAAGCGGATAGCAACCTATATAATATCCGCGAGCAAGATCAGTTCGTGCATACTGACGATCAATACGTAAAGATCGTATATTGCTATCAAAGACTCTTGGACGAGGATAACATTCCGGGTATTTACTGCACGGTATTTCATCCTGACGTTAGCGAGTCCTATGCCAAGCACCAGTTGATGGACTATGCTCATGGCAAGTATCCTTTCCAAGTAACCACGCTTGAGAAGACTTCCAAGCGTTTGTACTCGTCCAGGTCATACCCCGAGTTGATTGAATCGCTTCAGCAAGTACTCAAGGTGGAAACCGACTCTGCGATTGACGCTCAGTCATTGACCACTTTGCCTCCGATAGAACACCCCCTTGGTCGCGCCCCGACAAAGTGGGGGCCGGGTATTCGCATTCCTTATCGCACGCCTGGAGAGATCAGATTTGCCGACACCCCTCGCGGTTCAACCGTGAACGTCGAGCTACGCAGATACATCAAGGAACAAGCGGACAGATACTTTGGCAGAAACGCACCTGGGGTCGATCCCGTGGAAGCGCAGATGAAACAACAGGAAGTCATCGACAAGTGCTTCCAGCACCTCAAGCAAGTACTTGATCAGATATTCAGCTTATATCAGCAATACGGGCCTGACCAAGAATACTTCCGTGTAACCGGAATGCAGGATATGCAGAAGTTTGCCAAGGGCAACTCCGGTGAACGCTTTGACTTTTACTTGCAATTCGATGCCGCCACACAAGATCCAGCGCAAATGGTCGAGCGCGTAAAGGCAATAGCCGAACTTGGCGGTATGCTTGACAAGAACGGAGTGCTTGATACCGAGCGACTTCTTCAAGTTGCAGTCGGACAAATCTTACCGGGAGCGGCAGAGAGCATCATAGTACCCAAGGAAACTGCATCCCAAAAAGCAGTGGAGGAGGAAAGGCAGACAATTACCGAGATATATGCAGGCGTGCCTCCTAACGTTCGTCCGAATGACGCGCATGAGATGAAGCTTCAAGTATTTCAACAATGGTTGGCGCAACCCGACGTCACGCAAAAGGTACAACAAGATCCTGCTCTGCAAGAGCGTATACAGAACTACCTTCAGCAAAGACAGATGCAAGTCACGCAACGTCAGAACGCTGAGATCGGAAGACTCGGAGCAGCCCCAACGCAATTCGGGGAAACCCAATCACAATAGGAGGACGCAGATATGCCAGGAGGTAAGGGAACGTACGGAAGCAAGGTTGGAAGACCACCTAAGAAGAAAGCAATGGCGCGCAAGAGAATGCCTGCCAAGATGACAAGGATGCGCAAGCGCAAGTGAGCATCATTTATCGCAAGGAAAAATTTGGCGGGTATAACAAGCCAAAGCGCACACCCGGCAAATCGAAGAAGTTTGCAGTCCTTGCCAAGGAGGGGGACAAGGTACGCTTAGTAAGATTCGGAGATCCGAACATGAAGATACGCAAGTCCGAGCCTGCAAGACGAAAGTCTTTTCGAGCCAGGCATAAGTGCGATCAGAAGAAATCCAAACTTACGGCAGGATACTGGTCGTGCAAGAAGTGGTAACATGCCCAAGGACGCTTGTTACAAAAAGGTCAAGAGAAGGGTAAAGGTATTTCCTTCTGCCCGAGCGTCCCAACAAATTGCAAAATGTCGAAAGTCAAAAGGTCAGGTACGAAAGACCAAAGCGGGTACTAGTCTGAAAAGATGGAAGTCCGAAAAATGGAAAGACACGCGAACCGGAAAACCATGTGGGCAAGGAGGAAAGAACGAATATTGCCGACCTACCAAAAGAGTTTCTAAGAAAACGCCCAAGACGAAATCTGAAATGTCCAAGAGCCAGCTTGCGAAAAAGAAAGCTGAGAAGAAAAAAGTAGGCATGGGAAGACGAGTTAAATCCGTAAGGAGAAAATAATATGCCCCGAAAGAAAAAGACCTACCACGAAATCGATCCCGAAGAAGCTATGCAAGCATTGAGCTTCCTCAAGGGAGAACCGAATTTTTTGAAGTATATCGAGATGCGCGAAGAGATGCGTGAGGAAGTGATCCGCCAGTTGCAGATACCCGAAGTCGTTGCCTGCACGAACAGACACTTCATGCTATGCGGAAAGCTCGAAGCGATAGACGAAGAGCTGGACACTTTTTACAAGCTCTAGAACAGTTCATTCATAGGGGTAGCCCCCTTGCGAGATCCGCCACACTAGCTCGCAAGGGGGTTTTTTGTTGCCATGTAAGGCGAATTACCTTACACTTTGCTACATCTAGCGAAAAGAGCGCTAAGAATTATGACAGTCGAATCAATCGAAACCGAAGTTGCTACCTCTGAACAAGCTGAGAGTAGTGAAACGCCAAGCGAGGGCAATCTGACTATCCAGGAGTATGCGAGCAATTTGCTCAAATCTCAGGAGACGGAAGAAGCACCCGAGCAATCTGAAGAAGAATCCGAATCCGCTGAAGAACAAGCTGCGGAAGAAGAGGAATCCGAGGAACAACAGTCTATCGAAGAACCGGATGAATCGGAGCAACCCGAGCCGCCCGCAGAACCTTCGACCGTTCTTTCTAAATACAATATCGACCTGGATGCTTTATCCGAAGAAGAAACCAAGGAGTTGGCTAAGTCTTTGTCTTTGAGCGCAGTAAAGAGGTTTGGAGATCTTACTGCTCAAAAGAAAGCGTTAGCCGCAGAGAATGCCGAGTTACAGGCGCAAGCCCAAGCAACGCCAAAATCTGACGAACAACCTGAGTTCCTAAAGGATAACGCATTGCATAACGTTAACGACGTCAACGCGCTGACTAAGGAAGTCGAGAACCTCACCACGCTCATCGAGTGGACGGAAGAGGGACTTGAGAACGAAGTCGAGTATGATGATGACGGAAACGAGTACGTCGCTAAAGATGGAGATAAGACCTACACCAAGGCAGACCTTCGCAGAATACGGGCTAACGCTCGCAAGATCCTGCGAAAGGATGCTCCCGCGAGACAGAAATGGATCGAGGAGCGCCAACAAAGCGACCAGCACGCAGTTCAGACCTTTTCCTTTCTAAGCGATGGGGAGAGCGAAGAGTACAAACTGTTTATGCAGACTAAGGACAACCCGCTTTACAAGCCTTTGCTTCAGCATCTGCCCAATGGAAACTTCGCTTTGGGATTGATGATCGAAGGAATGAAAGCGGTACAAGCGCGCCAGGTCGATTCGAGTAAACCGAAACCCAAGCCCAAAGCTCCAGTTGCTTCAGTCGAAGCCGGAGCAAGCAAGCCAAGGACGGAGAACTCGCAACGAAAGAAAGTTCTGCAAGCGGCTAAGGCCAAGTTCGAGGAATCGGGCAACATCACAGACTATCAACACTACATAAAACTCAAGCGGGCAACCGCATCTTAATTTAACAAACCAAGGAGGATACCAAGATGGCTTCAAGTACATCATACAACACCGCAGGTAATCGTGAGGACTTAACCTCAATTATCAGCGTGCTAGAACCTGAATCAACGCCTTTCGTCAGCATGATGAAAAAGGCTAACGCAACCGGAACATTCGTAGAATGGCAGGCCGACAAGCTTTCCACTCCAAACTTTGACGGAGTTAACGAAGGCGAAGACGTTTCGAGCTTCAAGAACCAAGCTGAAGATCGCACTCGTTTAGGAAACTACGTTCAGAAATTTAGAGATACTTTTCAAGTTTCCGATATTCAACAACTCGTTGACACCGCTGGAGTCGCATCTGAATTCGCAAACGCTGAGTCCAAAGCAGTACGGAACGTCAAGCGTTCAATCGAGTCTGCATTCTGTTCCGCACAAGACCGTCAGGCAGAAGCCGGAAGTGGCACGCCTTACAAGACTCGCGGATTGCTCAAGTGGCTCGGATCGGGTGGACAACCTTCCGACGTCCCTGCCGCTTACCAAAGCGTTGCAAACGACACCACAGGCACGCAGACCGAAGCTACCTTCAATAGCGTTCTTCAAGAACTCTATCAAGCTAACGGAATGCCCGGTGGACAGTTGACCTTGATTGCAGGCCCGAGCCTCAAGCAAGAGATCAGCAACTTCTCACGTCAGCTTGCCGCAGCCAATGGCACTTACGTTGTCAACCAGGATGCCGAGTCCCGCAAGATCACGCTTACCGTAAATCTCTACGAAGGAGATTTTGGGAACGTGGCCATTGTTCCTTCGCTCTTTGTGAATCGGACGAGCGGATCTGACACGGTTGACGCTGATGCCGGATTGCTCGTTGATCCCGAATACGTCGGAATGCACTCGCTCAAAGCTGAATCCGCTACCGAGTTGGAAGACCAAGGCGGAGGACGCAGAGGTTTCGTAGACGTCATTGCCGGACTTGCCTGCTACGCTCCAAAGGCTCACGGGTTCTTTAACTAATCCATCTAACATCAAGGAGATTTAAGACATGGCTAATACCGATGTAACACTACCAAGCGCTCGCAAGAGCGTCCTCTCGAACCAAGAACGCGCACAAGGATACACGCACAAGTGGAAGATCCTTTACACCGACATTGACGAAGGCTCAGGGTCTTCCGATACCGTCACCGTTGCTCTTGGAAACACACCAACAGACTTCGTTATCTCGAAAGCTATGATCAACGTCAGTACCGCAATGACTGGTACTGGTGCTTTGGCAGCTGAATTGGGAACGGACGGTGACCCGAATAACTTTATCGAGTCCACTTCCGTAACCGCAGTTGGCCCGATCATTGCCGCTCAAGGTGCAGTACCAAAGACCCTTGCCGGGACTTTTGCCGCTGCCGCTGATGCCTTGCAGATCAAGTTCACCAACTCCTCTTCCGGTTCGCCTTCCGCGCTTACCGCAGGCGAGTTGGACATCTACTTGGCGATGCATAGCGCTAACGACGTAGGCTAATATATTTGTCGTTGTTCAGGGGTTGGATCGCGTTTTTCATATTTCCCGCGATCCGCCCCGACACGGCAAGTTAACCCTTAACAACTATGTCCGAGATTTTCATACCTAAGTGGAAAGAAGGAAACGGTTCGACGTTCATGAAAAACCTTGAACGTCATTTGCGTTACGAAGTTGACCTCGAAAAGTACGAGGCGAAGAAACGCGAAATAGAATGTGGCAAGGAGAACGAACAAGGTGGAATGATGGATGGGGTAGGGCAATTGAAAGCGACTATCCCTGCACGCGAATACTTCAGATGGCAACAGTTCAAACCTGGTTGCTGGCAAGACAAACAATTCGTCAAGGAGTTCCTGCGTGACAATCCCGCATTGAAGACCAAATCATTTGACAAGAAGACTTTTCATGGAGGCTTGGGACTAGCATGAGAAGAATAACGGTTTCAGCGCTCACTACTAATTTAACTAACCTTATTGGGGTTGATTCCTTACTCACCGCAGAATCTACTGCGGCCTTGAGAAGCTTTAATCGTTTTGGACGCTTGGCATGGACTCGTACTGCATGGCCTTTCGTTTCACGCCTTACGCAAGTTGTGCCTGATCTTAGAGTAAGAAGCATAGACGTGGGTAGCGGAGGAGCTTCATACACTTCTGCTCCAACCGTTACGGTAGCGGGAGCGGCAACTGCGACTGCGACCATCAATAGCGATGGGGAAGTAAATGGAGTTGCGGTGACTGCAAATGGCACGGGATACGTCTCTGCCCCTGCGGTAAGCTTCAGCGGAGGCTCAGGCTCGGGAGCAACTGCAACTGCGAATATGCTCAGTTACCTGGACTTTGGTACTACGATAAGCGAAGTATTCCGAGTGACTGACAAAGACCCCTATGGGGGTAGCAATTTTACAGACGTCGCGTTTAGAAACATATACGTCACGGGAGCGAGTGATTATGGGGAAGCTATCTTGCCCAACCGTTCGTCAACAAGCCCGGTGTGGGTATATTATCGCATACCTTTTCCCGAATACGCTTCTGACTCCGATGACTTTCCATACGTATTTGCAGAGTATGTAGTACAAGCTGCGTATTCCGATTGGCTAACCGCAGACGGACAAGCAGAAAAAGGACAAGTTGCGCTTCAGCAAGCAGAACAAATTTTACAGATTGAACTGGATATGCTCGAAAGACAAGAAGGACAATCCCAACCACTTTTAATTGAAACTTACGGAACGACAATAGCCGCTCCTGCATAACAAGGAATATACATTATGGCATCTACAAGCGAATATAGAGGACTCGGTCTTAATGGGGGTGAGTACATCAATGATACTGCGGTACATACGGGCAATTGGTTTGCCATCCAGGCAACGGAAACAACCGTGCTTGCCGCGCAAGCGAGTAACATCACGAACCTCGATGACATCTGTACCGGACAGGACGCAACCGAGCTTGCGGCAGGGATGGTTTTGTACGGCAACTTTACGAGCATCGATCTGACGAGTGGTGCGGTAATCGCTTACAACGTCTAGTCGTGGGTGAAGCGACCATAGCGCTTGGGCTTGGCTTGGGCGGAGGAAAAGCGTCAACCTCTTCGGGCAGACTGAGTGGTGGTAGTTTTGACCCATCGACCATGTCCGCAAGCATGGACGGCACTGATGACTATTTAACCGCAAACGAATCTAATCTAGCAACATCAGGTGATTGTACAATTTCACTGTGGTTTAACAGTGCTTCACTGCCAGGCAGTGGTGCGTTTGATTATATGTTTAGTCTCACGGACGGACGTGCAACAGGCAAGGATCGAGCTATAGGAATAAGAGGGACAGGAAGTGATGCACAAATAGTCGCAAACACCTACGCTTCAGGTTGGAATCTGCCGTTTACTAATACCTCAATATCTGCTGACACTTGGTATCATGTGGCAGTAGTTTTTACATCAAGTTCTGCACAGGTTTATTTTAATGGAGCAGATAAAGGGTCTAAGAGTGTAACGACAGCCACAATAGCCTACACGCAAACAGTTATAGGCGGTATGTTATATTCATCAGCGAATCATTTTAATGGTAAGATTGATGAGGTAAGCGTTTTCCATTCTGCATTATCCTCAACTGATATTACTGCTATTTATAATAGTGGAGTACCAGCAGACATCTCTTCATTAAATCCGAAAGGTTGGTGGAGAAATGGCGATGGCACGGGTGACACGGACTCAGGTGGAGGTGCTCCAGCGAATACAGATACTATTGGTACAGTTGCAAATCAAGGGTCAGTTAATACAGGGTCAGGAGAAGGTAATATGACAGGAACTAACGGTCCAACCTTTTCAACCACAGTACCATCTTAAAATTATGAACAGAAACTACGTAATAATCGACCAATCGGACGTATCATCCGTTGACTTTAGCCAAGTATGCGAAACGAGTGCCGACACTTTGCGGTGGAGCGTTAGTGCTGACGGATCGAGGGGTGACAAGACTTTCGTCAAGTTCGAGGGTGACACTCCTAGCTTCCTTGATGGGAAGACTCAGTATACGCACTCCGAAATACTGACGATCCTCGACCAACCCGAATGGTCACCAACTCCACCGGGATGAAACGCTCGCACATGATACTTCTCGCAGATGGCATACTGTTGATAATCCTCGCATTACTCATAGGGGGATAACCTGGTGGAAACCTACATATTCCTCGGACTCTCGGTTGCGGTAAGCGTAATCGGATTTTTTCTAAAGCGAATAAAGGAAGAAGTGGACGTGCAAAAAGCGAAGAACGCAAAGTTGGAAATCGGAGTAGCCCGCCACTACGAGAAGATCCGCAACATCGAAAAGCTTGCCGAGGATCGGCGCGAAGACGTGAAGAGAATTTTTGAACTGATAGGAAAGAAGTGAGCGAAGAAGGAGAAATAAACGAGAACGCATCCGCCAAGGTGCAACTTGCGTTTGCCGCCAAGGTAATAGCTTTGGTCGGAACTGCGGTGTGGGGGTATAGCGTTATCGTCAATCGCTTAAACACCATAGAGATGGACTTGGGGCGCATTCAACATGAGATGGAACTTAACACGGAGTTCCGCATTAAATGGCCTCGCGGGGAGATCGGAGCGTTGCCCGCGGACGCGCAGCAAGACATGAAGATTCTGCACCTTGAGGGCAGGGTTGATAAACTTGATGGACACGTAGATAATCTTAGGTATGGGAACGGAAAGGTTGAGCATTAATGTTCGAGCTTTTGACATTGTTCTTAACAGGAGGAGGGTCTGCCGCAATGGGGTCGATCCTCAAGGGTGTGTTTGGAGCAATGACGGATTCCCGTCAGCAGAAGTACGAAATGGAAATGGCGCGGGAGGCGCGGAATAATGAATTTGCAATTGAATATCAGAAGAGTCTTAACTCAGGCCCAGGTGGTGCGTTCACTCGCGCTACTCGGAGGATGCTTGCTCTTATTGGGATGTCTACGCTCGCGTTCATCACCTGTATCACCACCGTCTACCCAAGCGTACCGCTCATCAGTACAACAAACATTACAGGAGAAGGGCGGAGAGAGTTTCTTTTCGGACTCCTCAGTTTTCCAGCAGAGCAAGCCCCTTTGGTCGTTACAACAGGACATATTGCGCTCTTCCAAGCAACCGTTGTCCTCCCCATGATCGTTGGTTTTTATTTCACACCCGGAGGAAGACGATGATAGATAAGGATTGTTTGATTGGCATAGGGGGAACGCTCGCAACCTTTTCGGGTTCTTTGCATGAATGGATAGGGGTTGTGGCGGGTTCACTCACCATAGTTTTCATGTCGTTTAAAATTTGGCAGGAGTTCAAGAAGCGCAAATGAGCAGATACCGTTCATATGGATCGCTTGACGATCAGGTACTTAGCGAGGGGGATCGTGGATTTCGCGGTATCGATTCGTACCAGGAGAAGACTTCGCTCGAAGGTGGATTCGTAGAGACTTCCGAGAATATGCGATTGGTTGGTGACTTGGCTGAGACGCGCAAAGGCATAGACTTCCTCGCTGGCGCAGTTACGCTTACCTACTCAGCAGGGACTGAACAGGTATTTGCATCAACGCTATTCAGCGACCCCGCAACGGGTGTAGAGTTTGTAGTAGTGGCAACCAAGGACAAAGCGATCATATGGAATGACGCGAACAATTCTGGCATTGCGATTGATTATCCCGGCTCGGAAGTAGTCGCTACCGCAGACGGAGCGAGTTTCGTACAATCGATGGAGAAGTTGATTTTGTTTCGTGGCAAGAACAAGACCCCGCTCGAATGGGATGGGGACTATTCAAGCCCGACTGATTTCGTAGTGAAGGCAAACGCATCTCCTGGTAGCGGAAATATCCAATGTCCGAATACTGATTTTGGCGTATTTTTCAGAAACCGACTTATCATTCCGCAACCTACGGATTCCAAATATTCGATCTTGATGAGTAACTTGTTGGACACGGACGTCTATACTCCGGGTGACGCGCAGTTTAGAATCAACAAGGGTTCAGCGGATTTCCTCGTAGGATTTTATCCGTACCAAGAAGACCAGTTGATCGTGTTCATGCGTAATAGCATTCACATGATAAACAACATTGCGACCGTAAGTGCCGCCAATACTTACGAGATCACTCGTCAGCATGGATGCGTAGCGAGGAAGAGTATCGCTCAGTCAGGCCCGCAAACCTTCTTCTTGAGTGATAACGGAGTTATCGTCCTTAGTCCCGGTACTGACCCTGCGAAGGGATTGGGGGTCGCGATAAGCAAGGTTACCGGAGAAACGATTCCGATGACCCGCCAAATCCAAGATCAATTTGAGGACGTGAATTACGATCATGCGGACAAGGCGTGTGGCGTTGTGTATGACAACAAGTACTACCTTGCAGTACCTACGGGTAGTTCTACCGTACCTAATGCGATATTCGTATATAACTTGCTCACCTCCACTTGGGTAAGCGTTGACAGTTACCCTGCAATGTCTGGAAGCTTGGCATTCCACGTGGATGATTGGGTTGTCTGTATGCATGATAATGGGGTTGATCCACCTAGGCGCAGATTGTTCGCTTGCAACGATACGGGATGGTATTTGATGCAAGAAAACGCTACTGACGATAGTGGACGCAAGATCGGAAGTTCGAGCGAGTCAGGAACTACCGCAATAGCGGGCAAACTCGTCACTCGCGCATACACTTTGGGCAACCAGGAGGTCAAGCGTTGGAGGCGCGGACAATTGGGAGTCAACACGGTTAACAATGATGCGTTCAACATCAAGGTCAATACGCTCGATCCTGACGCTTCCACTACCGTCCTGAGTCATACCGCAAGCGGGACTGAAGAAGCCCTTCTGCGCTTCGGTACGGGACGCACAAGGGGGTATGGGGCGCAAGTCGAGATAAACGTTACTGCGGGCAGACCAAGCTTTAGACACGTCTCCTTGGATGCGATCCAAGATGGCGCGAATATCAGAACGGAGGTTGCATAGATGGCAATCTCAGCATCAGTCACAAGAGGGTTTACCTTTGCCACGGGCGTTGAGGTCACGGCTGCTGCGTTAAATCAGTTAGGCACACCTACGGTAAGCGTTGCAACTCCCATTGCAGTCTCCAACGGAGGTACGGGGAGCGCAAATGCGAGTGACGCTCGTACCGCATTGGGTCTAGGCACGATTGCCACGCAAGCGAGCAATTCGATCTCCGTTACCGGAGGAGCGATGAGCGGTGTATTGATAACTCTTCCAAGTTATGCGGTAAGCGCATTGCCAAGCGCGGGAACTGCGGGGAGGGTAGTGTTCTGTACGGACGGAGACGGGGGGAGCAAGTGCTTGGCGGTAGATGACGGAACGAATTGGAAACGAGTGGCATTGGGAGCAACGGTAAGCACGTGAACGTACTACTCAAAGCGCTCGAACTATACGAGAAGATCGGAACGGATCTATTCAAGGACATTGCGGTGTACATGGATCGCGGATACGTGTTCAAGACTCCGCATAGCTTGATATTCGGAAAGCCCGTAAGACGCGACCAGGGCAATCCTGACGCGCAATGGGACGTGAAAGATCCTGATGCATGGTACGTCAGAACCGCAGTAGGTGAGGGCGCGATAAAAGAATTTATAGAACGAATGCCTTATCCACTTCCGTGGATCGGATGGATGAGGCACGTGAAGAACAAACCAGTAAAATACTTTAGTTGCGAACAAGTTAGGAGAAGAACGTTATGAGTAGTCCCGATATCAATTATCCTGAGCAACCTTCCTATGGGGAAGGGATGGCAGAGGCGTTAAAGGCGCAAGCTGAGTTCCTCAAGGGAACGGGTGACTTTGCAGACGTAGGTAGCTTGGAAAGCTTGTTACCGCTTGAGCAGAGCATACGCGAAAAAACCGCCCAAGCGGATACGGATATTCTGAGGCAGACGTTGTTGGGGGGAGAGACTGAAGAAGTCACGGGAACTTATGACGAGCAGGGAAGATTAGTCACGGGACAAAGAGACGTGCCGGGTGAAGCTACGACTGAGAGACAGCCACCAAACATTGAGTATATCAAAACAGGACAATCTGGAATGGGGGGGAAGTATGTTACTTACTCTGTTCAGGTACGGCATCCCCACACAGGTCAATTGCTTCATTCAGAATCTATTTCGGGTGAGGGTATTAATCCTCGTACACAATTTGAGAGAAGTGCTAGGGGACAGTCCTTCAAGAATGCAAGTTACGACGTTCCGACAGGGCAAACTGCGACTACTCAAGAACCCGTTTTCGCAACGGACGATCAAGGCAACATCATTACCGACCTGAGCAAAGCAGGACAGACCGAAACCATACCCTCTATGCGCCGAGGTGACGGGATGGTTGACATACTGGGTGACACTCGCGACCTCACAAGATTTGAAACACGTATCGCAACGCAAGCGGACGTGGATGCGGGACTTGCAGACGAAGTAGGAGATACCTTTGTCGAAACCATACAAACGGATGATCAAGCAGGATTTAGAGAAGGAGAGTTTAAAGGACTTTCGACGTTAGCCGAAGACATACAACGAGGCAATCTATCCCGCCAAAGGGAAGCTGATTTGCAGGACGTGTCCCGCTTATCCGGTCTGTACCAAGACATCATGGAGGATTACAAACCAGGCACGCAAACTGCGATGCAAGGCGCGAAGGATCTCATCGAGGAACAAAAGGGCAACTTGCTCAGAGACGTCGGAATATCCGACCCCGAGAAAGTAGCGTCCCAAGGCGTGCAAGCAGATCCGTTACGCCAAGGACTCATGACACAAGCCCAAGAAGCGCTTGGTCAGGGACTGACTGAGCGTGAGAGGCGCGAGATTGCGGAAGCAGCGCGAGCAAGGTCTACGCTCATGGGTCGTACCTTTGACCAATCTGCGGCAATCGATGAAGCGGAAGCTCGCGTACTGGAGGACAATCAGCGCAAGATGCAGAACCGCGCATTCGCACAATCCGTACTTGGTCAGGAAGCGGGCATACAAACCGCGGACGATACGCGCAGAATGGGAGCGGATCAATTCAACGTGGGTACGAAGATGGATTCCGAGAGACTGCGCGAAAGCTTGCGTATGCAAGGACTCCTCGGATACCTGGATGCCGCTTCGAGAATTCAGCAAATGGAAGATCGCGATTCACTCGATCCGTTCCAAGCGATACTGGGCAGAGGAGGAGGAACGGCATTGCAACAAGGACAAAGCGTATTTGGACAAGCCGGATACGGATTACAGTCTAGTCCGCAATACTTGAACCCGGAAGCGGGCTTGGGCTTTATACAGAACCAGGCAACCAATGCCGCGAACTTGGCGATTGCCGATCAAGCGGCAAAAGCAACTGCGCAAGCGGGTATATTTAGCGGTTTGGGTTCGCTAGGTGGGGGACTGACCACCGGACTTTTACTGAAGAAATAAGGAGATAACAATATGGCTACACCATTCTTTAGAGGAAATTACGGATCAGCGCTATCACGGGTCGATACTCGACCAATCATAGAAGCGGGACGCGCTCGCGGACAAATGTTCGCAGGGTTGGGGAAAGAAGTCGGGGGCATGATCAAGGAGTACGGGCTGAATAAGGAGAAGCAGAAGAAAGCTGATGCTCGCGTAAAGTCTGCGTTGAATGGAATGCCTGAGTACGTACAAGCAGGCGTTTTATCTCCCGAGCAAAAAACAATGGCGGAAGAGTATTTAAATGATCCAAACAAATCTTCTGCTGAGAAGGTTGCGTTTATTGAAGAGCAAGAAAAAAGATTGTTTCAATTGCCGAAGGTTCTTTTGGCACAATCGCAAGCTGACATGGCAAAAACGCAAGCAAGGGTTGCAAATTTAACTTCTGAAAATGAAATAGCTACAAGTGGCTTAAAGATGGTTGCGCAAAATTATATCAATAAAAAGACAAAACTAGAGGCCGATCTTTTACAAACCCAAAGCGAAAACGAAAAAGAAAAAATACGTTCCCAACTTGATATTCTTGAAGAGCAAAAAAAACAACTCTCCCAAGGAAACGAATTTTTCAAGAGAACATTTGAAGATCGAGCAGCTCAAGAAAAGTTGAAAACATCAGGCGCAGAACAAGCTTTGGCAAAGAACGCTTTAGAGATTTTACGATTAAATGATGAATTAAATAATTCGACAGACGCATTGGAAAGAGAAAAACTAGAAGCCCAAATTGAAAATCTCAGGGCAAACACTGCGAAGGAGTTAGCTGATGCTGGTTTCTTAAAAAGTCAAGATGAACAAATACAATCAGCACTTAGGGCTTCTGGCGCACCAACAGAAAGCACGGGCGAACCTGTTGTTCAATTAGATGATATAGATGAAGCGGCACAAGGTGATTTAGCAGGAGTTTTCGAGAATTTGGTTAATAAGTTTACGGAATTTTTTGCTGGCGAATCGTTGTTTGAAGAAAACGTGGAAGCTCGCGCGCAAGTAGAGGTACTAAATCAACAACTTCGGCCTGCATTTGTTAAGGCGCTTAGTGACAAAGGATCTGTCTACACGCAACAAGAGATAAATAAAATTTTACCACAAACATCTGATAGCAACCCGGTAATGAGAGCAAAAATGAAAGCTTTACCAGCTTTGCTAAGAAGACAAGTAGAAGCAGACCGGAAATTGATTTCTACGGGCATGGGGACTGAAACTCAACGGGCAGTAGCATTTTCTAACTTACAAAAACTTCCTGCCATAGCTGCATCTTTAGAACAAATAATCGAGCGAGATATTACGCAGGGTGAAGCGAAGACAGAAGAAGACCTACTTAGAAAATTTGACCCTAAATAATATGTATAATATAAAAGATCGTAGAGAAGCGGAGATAATTGCCAAAGCAATCAACGATGGGAAGCTTACGGGTGAAGCAAGAGAGAATGCGGTAGCGGCTCTTCGTAAATTTGATCGATTAAGTCAACCATCCACAACTGGAGAAAAAATAAAAACTTATGGTTTGCAGTTACAAACAGGACTGGTTACTTTACCTGGAAAAGCAGTTGACTTAGCAAACTTTGTGCTTGAGAAGGTTGGACTTGTACCCGAGGGAAATGTTGCTTTTGGAAGCAGCCCAGCAATTGAATCAAATTTGAGGGATCTTGGCATGGCAGCGCCAAAAACAGAAGACTTGCCATTTGATCAAAGAGTATACGCTCGCGCAGGCAGAACAACAGGAGATACACTTGGTATGGCAGCACCTTTTTTTGGTGTATCATCGAGACTAAGCGCCGCTCAAGCTGCTGCACCAACCGTGGCAAGCGGATCTGTTGCAAAGAACATATTGACCGACATGGTCAAGGATACTGCAAAATCACCTGGGCGTATGCTTGCACTTGAAGTAGGTGGTGCAGGAGGTGCAGGAGCAGGGGGAGCGCTCGCAGAGTCTGTCGCACCAGGTAATAAAACCGCAGGCTTGATCGGGGAGATAGGTGGTGGAATTCTTGCGCCATTGACCTTGGCGCGAGCTATGGCAAGAAAAACTGGTGATGCCGCACAAGCGTTTACACCGGAAGGAAGGAACAGAAGAGCGGCAAAACTAGTCAAAGACAAATTGGAAGAGGGTGGATACTTGTCCAAAGATGATGCGTTGCTTGCTGATGAACAAGTCATGACGCTCGCAAAGCAATTACGTGACGTGGATGAAGGTTTTTACGGAACGACTGCACAAGTTACGCAAGACCCCAAAGCTATGGATGTATTCTCAACGCTTGAAAGCACTTTATTAAAATCCCCTAACGTTCCTGCCAAGGTCAAATCCGACTTTGCCGAAGGAACGAAGAGTACTGCGCAAAAGTTTGACGAGGAATTTAGAAAAATGAACAACTCGACAGATCCTTTTGTAGTCAAAGCTGCTCAAGAGATGAGGATTGAATATTTTGGCAAAAATTTGGATAAGCGCCTTGATAATGCCCGTAATCGTATGGATGACGCAATATCCAAGGCATTGACCAAGAACCCGGAGGACGCAGTCAAGGCAAGTGCGGAGGCAAGGTCGATCCTAGACAAGGAATTGAAGCTCGCTCGTAGCACGGAGTCCAAGCTATGGAGCGAGGTGGACAAGAGCGTACCAAGTCCAACGGAGGACACCATAAGGGCTTTTAAGTCTATCAAGGACGAAATAAGCCCTGATGAACAAGTCATGAAACCCTTGGAGTCATTTATACAAGGTGTGATTAAACGATCTGAAGAAGGTTTGCAAATAAGCGCCAAGGAATTGTTCCGCAAAAGAAGTGTCGCATTGAGCCAAGCTAGGCAAGCTACTGCAACCGGAAGATTCAATGACGCGAGGATGTTGAACAAAATTGCAGATGGTATGCTCTCTGATTTAAACAAGGTTACTGACGCAACAACCAAGGTAGCTCGCGAATTCTCCCGCGACCTCAATGAAAAATTCAATACTAAGTTTGTGAGGGGATTACGCAAGGAAGAGCCTGGCGTGTTGTTTGAAAAAGCTACGCAAGGTTCAGACGCTCAAACCGCATTTAATATGCAAGCCCTTAAAAGAACTACCGAGCGTTTGGTAGATCCTATGGAGGTAGCACAAACAAAACGAGCGATGGAAAAACTGCAACGAGACTTCATGGAGTCTGCCGCAGCCCGCACAGTCGATCCGGTGACTGGTCAAGTAAAGCCAGCCGCTTTCTCCAAGTTCATCAAGAGCAATCAGTTGACACTCAAGGAAACTGGTATGCTTGACGATCTAACAAATATAGACAAACAGGTTCAGCTTTCCAAGACATTACAAGATACCGCAAAGCGAGGACGTGCATTTGTCGAAAAGAAAAGCCTTGCAGCGCAGATTCGAGGTGGTAGCGATGATCTAAATGAGGTCGTTTCAAAAGCGTTTGACTCCCCTTATCAGGTAAATGCGTTTCGGGATCTTTCACGAACGGTAAAACGTGGCAAAAATGCAGATGCTATGGAAGGTCTTCGTCATGCTATATTTGACGAGCTAATACGCAGATCCACAACTAAGATGCCTTTCAAGCAATTAAGTGACGAGCCTATTGAATTGATTAGTGGCACGAAGCTCAAAGAGGTTTTGGAAACCGTTGCGCAAGGGAAGTCAGTTAGGCAAAACTTGCTCGACTCAGGTTTAATATCAAGAGCGCAATCTGAGAATTTGGACAAGGTGATTGCCAAGGCCGAAGTGTTTGAAAGTGCTATGGGTAATAAAAAACGCATGGATGAATTGATAAACACAGGGGATGGGTGGATTAATCTTCTTTCGAGGGGGGTTGGCGCGCAAATCGGAGCAAAAACAGTAGCGGGTAAAGGAGCGCCTCTTCTTATGGCGGGGGCTGGTTCTAGAACCGCACAAAGGTTATTTGAGAAAGTTCCTGCGCTCAAGATACAAGGAGTGCTTACGGATGCCATGCGTAACCCTGCGCTCATGTCAGACCTGTTGCGATACACTCCTAAATCACCCAAGCGTGCTTTGAGTCGAATAAACGCATACTTGCTCCAAGCCGGACTAACCGATCTTGACAACCAGGACAACTGACCCTACTATCCTTTCCATAAGTTATTATGTTCTAGTCCAACATTAACTTGTTTAGTTAGCTACTGGGGACAGTAGCACTAAGCGGGGGAAACCCCGCTTTTTTTTGCGCTAATTTCAAAAAACTCTTGACTGACCAATCCCTATCAATATGTGTGTAGACATGACTAGACAATGCAATGACTTATTTAGGGACTATGAATTTAACCGCTTACCACTCGGAAAACAAGCGAGTGATGATACGAAAAGGATGGTAGTGACAACTATGAGGCGCGTGCTTGGGAAGTACGTGACCAATCCTGACGAACGCCCGCTTACAATCTTTGCGAAGCAGAAGAACGGACTCAGCCTTCCTGAGCATTATGCAAAGAACTACTCTGCAAATGACGTTCGTATTGCTCGAAGCATATTCTCCAAAGGATGGATTAGGTTCTACGAGAAGCAAGGAGTGGACGTATCGTTGTTTTCGGACTGGGTGAATATGCAAGTAGCCTGTAACAAAGTAAAGCGCTTCTATGCGGACGAGAGGGAGCGCAACGCCATTGAGCGAGTATGCGGAGCGCTCAAGGATACGGACGTGGAATTGTACAAGGCTTATGCACTTGCGTATGGACTCGGTCTGCGTAGCTCGGAGATCCAACGAGCGAAGTTTGGAGATTTTTGGGAGACTAGCGAGAACAAGGTCATTCGCATATGGTCGCCCAAGGGTGTGGATGATGGGGAAGTTGATGGTATGGGATACCAAGACAGACCATGCGATCCGGCATGGTGGAATGAGATCATGAGTTTTAAAACGTCGGACGATGATTTAATAGTTCAAGTGCAGGAGGATCGCATCACCCGAGAGTTTCCGAAGATGCTCAGGGAACTATGCGGTATAACCGCTAGACAACCCGTACATCGCTTACGCAAGTATGCAGGGCATCGCATCATGAAAGCCCATGATGACAACCCGTATATCGCAAAGGAAGTGCTTGGACATTCAAGTGTCGAGCTGACTACAAGAGTTTACGTAGGAATGCCTACGATCAAAATGGGAGTGATCCCGCAAAATAACTAATAAAAAAAGGAGAAAACATAACAATGGGATTCTTAGATAATATAGTGGCCAGCCCATCCGGTGGATCGGGTGGAAGTTACATGAAGTTCATCCAAGGGGAGAACAAGCTACGCATAGTCGGAGGGTCAGACACCGACCCTCCTGGGTTCATCCAAGGAATGATTGGGTGGACAACGGATGACGATAATAAGCGCAAGCCTCATCGTTGGAAGATTGGCGAAGATGTGCCAAAGGTCACTTTTAGTGACAAGCCCAAGGAGTTCTTTACCTTTGTGGTTTGGAACTATGCTGAAGAAGCGTTGCAAGTTATGGAGCTTACGCAAGCCGGACTAAAGGAGAAGATCCTCGAACTTGCGAGGGATGAGGATTGGGGTGACCCAAGGAAGTATGATATCAGTATAATTCGTAATGGAGAGGGTATCGAAACCAGTTACGTCCTCACTCCCAAGCCTCACAAGAAGCGGAGTGATGAGATAAATGAGGCAGTAGCTTCAATGAAGGTAAACCTCAATGCTCTTTACGAAGGAGGAGATCCTTTCGAGGAGCAAGCGGAAGAGGGCGGAGATGAACCCAGCAAAGATCCATTCTGATGTTACGAACTGACATTAGCAACTCGGCCTATCATGGGTCGGGTGAATTGAGCAGGAGCGTGGCTTGGCAACTTGTCAAGTCATGCCCTGCCAAGGTTTGGCATCAGATGCAAAACCCCACGCCTTCTGACGCACCCCACTTCGTGGTAGGAGGGTGTACCCATACCGCAACTCTCGAACCACTCAAGCTCGATGACGAGTATGCGGTGAAGCCCGAGAGTATTGATGGCAACTCTTCAAGGACTAACGCATACAAAGCGGTATTTCAAGAGATGCAAGACCATGCGCCTGACAAGCGATGGTTAACCAAGAGCGACTACGATACATGCATGAAAATGGCAGACTCGGCAAGGGAGCATCCTTTGCTACAAACCTACCTTGATGATCCTGACACGATCATCGAAGGTACTGGCTACTTCGGGTATGAGGGTGCGGAATGCAAGGTGCGACCGGACTTGTTCAATACCAGGTCAGGGGTAGTAATCGATCTGAAAACTACGCAAGAAGGAGATCCGAAGGGTTTTCACCATTCGTGTCGAAGGTATGGTTACGATTTCCAAACCGCATTCTATATGGAGGGGTTGAGGCGCATGGGATACAACCCAACGCAATTCATCTATCTATGCGTAGAGAAGAGCGCGCCCTATCTTACAAGCGCTTATGAGATTGACCTTGCCCAAGTGTCTCGAATGAAGGTAAAGATGGGAGAGGCGTGCAGGACGTGGGTGAAGTGCATGGAGAGCGGAGTGTGGCCTGGATATGGCGATCACGTACAGACACTTTCATTCGGAAGCAAAACCGCAGACTCCAATCGTTTGTCAATCCAAGAGTTGACCAAGTACTTCAACGTATCGCGCTCGTTTGTTTACAACAAAATACGAGACTTTGATTTGAAGACTGAAGTGTATGGGCGCAGAAGAACCGTTGACATGACTGAGTTCGCAAACACGCTCAACCCGAAGGAGGATAAGAAATGAGTGGCAAGGTAGTGAAGTTATTGACCTCCAAGAAAGCTATGGAACTTACCGGATACCGCTCCGTCAATAGCTTAAAGCAACTGCATGAATCTGAGGACGTGGCATTGACTTGTTACCGCTTGAAGGGCGGGATTGGCCAAGGAGGCGTGCAATGGGCGTGGAGCGAGAAGGAACTGAAAGCGTTTATGAAAAATCAAGGTAGTCATGGAGAGACTGAAAAATGGTTAGTCGATTAGAGAGAATACGAAGATTGAAGCAAGGCGCGCAGTTTGCAAAGCAACATATTGAGAATGCCGATTGGACAAATGCGGCAGTTGTTCAACAAGCGCTTATCGAACAACTCATAGAATTGCTTGACGAGGATACTGGCGATCAAACAGATCCTGGTTTCACGATAGCATTCAAGGAGGTGGTCGATGAGTGAATGTTATATGAATGAACACGCCCATGTACGTAACTCCGTTCTGACCAAGCATCAAGCAATCAGAATGGGCAACTCAGCGGCTTTTCCAAAGCAAGTAAATAGACACTTGGCTATAGCAGGGGCGGCAACGAACCAGCAACTTGCGCTTTCTCGGATGCTTGGGAATAAAGAGAAAGGATTACCGGGCGATATGCCAATGGACTACGACGTGGTCTTGATGGGTACAAACAATAGAAGGCTCAACCCAAACCATAAAGTTGCGCAGAACCCTAAGCGCGTCCACCTGATTGACAATCGCAAGGGAATGAGGGGTTGCCTCATTACTGATAGAATATGTGAAGCGATAGAGGAACTATACGAAAAGTATGGTAACGTAAGGTTTACTATAAATTGCG
>Ga0114932_10001716_pt1 | contig 24442 bp, 24 predicted proteins | sample 2SBtaG_2_FD_87286 | JGI IMG/M metagenome (GOLD analysis project Ga0114932, IMG submission 87286) | Deep subsurface microbial communities from Kolumbo volcano to uncover new lineages of life (NeLLi) - 2SBTROV12_ACTIVE470 metaG | ecosystem: Environmental > Aquatic > Marine > Volcanic ...
CCGAATATTTCTTCGACCGCGATGCGCATGGCGTCGGTTACGTCGGTGAACACCGTGGGTTTGACAAACAGTCCTTCGCCCGCGGCACCACCACAAACCAGACGCGCGCCTTCGTTTTTGCCGATGTCGATATAGGCCAGCACCTTGTCAAACTGGGCTTTTGAAATCAACGGACCCATTTGCGTGGCCTCGTCCATGGGGTCGCCAAGCACGATGGCGTCGCTGCGCGCGGCCAGACGTTCAAGAAACGCCGCTTTGATACCCTTTTGCACAAACACCCTTGTCCCGTTGGAGCACACCTGACCCGACGAGTAGAAATTCGCCAGCATCGCTGCGCCGACGGCATCGTCGACATTGGCGTCGTCAAATACGATCAGGGGTGATTTCCCGCCCAGTTCCATGGTCACATGTTTGATCCCGGCGGCAGCAGCGGCGTATACTTTTTGCCCCGTCGGCACCGATCCGGTCAGCGACACCTTGTCGACGCCGCCGTGCGTCACCAGCGCTGCGCCCACGTCGCCTGCGCCCTGCAAGACGTTGAATACACCGGGCGGCAGACCTGCCTCGGTCAATATTTCGGCCAGTTTCAGCGCGCCAAGCGGGGTCAGCTCGGACGGCTTCAAGATCATCGCGTTGCCGCACGCCAGCGCCGGGGCGGCTTTCCAGCAGGCGATTTGGGTGGGGTAGTTCCACGCGCCGATCCCCACGCACACGCCAAGGGGTTCGCGCACGGTATAGGCGAAATCATCGCCCAGAGGGATGTATTCGCCGGTCTGCGCCGCGATCAACCCGCCGAAAAATTCCAGCGCATCAGCACCGGACGCCGCGTCCGCCACCAGCGTTTCCTGAAGCGGCTTGCCGGTGTCCAGCGTTTCGAGCATGGACAATTCGCGGTTTTTTGCGCGTATCATGGCCGCTGCACGACACAGAACGCGACCGCGTTCCACGGGCGGGGTTTTTGCCCATCCGATCTGCGCCTCGCGCGCGCAGCTGACCGTTGTGTCAATCAGGTCGGGCGTGGCGCAGTGCAGGCGTGCGATGATTTCTTGCGTTGCCGGATAGGTCACCTCCAGGGTCTCACCCTGAACGGAGTCGACATATGCGCCGTCCACATAGTGGCTGGCTTGCGGTTGTACGCGCATCATGGTTGCTCCTGTCCGGTCTATTGCAGTTTTACGTTCAGATAATCCCAAACCAGCGCCATGGTCTGAAACCGGTCCAACGTTTGATCGCCAAGCGCATGGCGGATATAGAGGCCGTCAATCAACGCACCGGTGGTCTGGGCGATAACGCGGGCATTGGCGTCGCCTGTCAGGCCGCGTAGTGCAAACAACAAATTTGAACGCAGGCGGCTTATATAGATTCGCAACAGCCGTTTCGCACCCGGCAGGTTTTGGGACTTCACATAGAAAATCAGCCACGCGGAAACCACGTGCGCCTCAAAATTCTCGGGACTAAAACTGGCGGCGATAATGGCGTTGAGACGGTCGCGCGGCGTTTCTGTCGACTCAAGTTCGTGCCGCGCCCGTGCGCCAAACGCCGTCAGAATGTGGCGCATGGCCGCCAGAAACAGCGCGTCTTTGGAACCAAAATAGTGATGCGCCAAACCACTGGACATGCCCGCTCGGCTGGCGATCTGGCTGACGGTCACGTCAAGCGATCCGGCAGCGCCGATTTCGTGTATCGCCGCCTGAACCAGAGCAGCCCTTCGAATTGGTTTCGTTCCAAGTTTTGGCACGACGTTCTTTCCGGTCACCAGCTCCGCGAATTATCGCTTGCATTTCGATATTGGTTCATTTTTAATTGACTAGTCAATCAATAAAAATGACAATTTCTATTTTCTGCTTAAACGGGAGAACGACAGCATGAAAAACCTGAAAATTGTGGCGGCCAGCTTTGCGGTCTCAACTATCTTTGCATCAGCTGCGCTTGCAGGCGCCTGTGACAAAGTCACCTTTTCTGACGTCGGTTGGACCGACATCACAGCCACAACAGCTGCCACCGGCACCGTGCTTCGCGCACTTGGCTATGATGTGGATGTAAAGGTTCTGTCGGTGCCGGTAACTTACGTTTCCATGGAAAACAACGACGTAGACGTTTTTCTGGGCAACTGGATGCCAACCATGGAAGGAGATATTGCCAAATACCGCGATGCTGGCACCGTGGACACGGTGCGTGAAAATCTTGAAGGTGCCAAATACACATTGGCGGTCAACAAAATCGCTGCTGACGCCGGACTGGGCAGTTTTGCCGATATCGCCAAGTTCCGCGACCAGCTGGACGGCAAGATTTTCGGTATCGAGCCCGGCAATGACGGCAACCGGCTGATTCTCGACATGATCAACAGCGATGCCTTTGGTCTGAACGGATTTGAGGTCGCTGAAAGCTCTGAGCAGGGAATGTTGGCACAAGTTGCCCGTGCCGACAAAAAGGGCGAGATGGTGGTATTTTTGGGCTGGGAACCCCATCCCATGAACGCCAATTTTGACATGTCTTACCTGACGGGCGGTGACGACTACTTTGGCCCCGATCTGGGTGGTGCAACGGTCTATACAAACACCCGAGCCGGCTATGTCGGCGAATGCCCGAACGTGGGTGCGTTGCTAAGCAATCTTAAGTTCACTTTGGCCATGGAAAACGAAATCATGGGCGCCATTCTGAACGACGGTGAGGACGCCAACGATGCGGCGGCGGCTTGGCTGAAAGCCAATTCCGGCGTACTGGCCGGATGGCTGGATGGTGTGATGACGATAGACGGCGGCGACGCGACCGCGGCGGTGAACGCGGCACTGGGACTCTGATTTAGGTTGAATAAAAAACGGCCCCGCCATTAGTTTGGCGGGGTCTCTGTTTTTTTGGGGGGTGTGCCGTGGAGTGGCTGACCGAAACTAAAATTCCGGTGGGCAAAACCGCCAAAGTAATCTTTGAATGGTTGCAGGACAACGGCGAATGGTTTTTTGATGGCTTATCTCTGCTACTGGAAAATCTGATCGACGGCATTCTTTGGGTATTGCAGTCCCCGCACCCGCTTGTCACGGTTGCCGCCTTCGTTGGCCTGACCTGGGTTATACAGCGGTCCTGGCGGACCTGTCTGCTGGTTTTGTTGGGGTTTTTGTTCATTCTCAATCAGGGATACTGGGAAGAAACCACCGAGAGCCTGACGCTGGTGCTGTCTTCCTGTGTTGTTTGCATGGTTGTTGGCGTGCCAATCGGCATTGGTGCAGCGCATCGGCCAAGGCTTTATGCCTACATGCGGCCGGTTCTGGATTTGATGCAGACGTTGCCGACTTTCGTTTACCTGATCCCGGCGATAGTGTTTTTTGGCATCGGGCTTGTACCGGGCCTGATGGCCACTGTTATATTCGTGCTGCCCGCGCCAATTCGTCTGACCCACCTTGGCGTGTCTTCAACACCCAAACCGTTGACCGAAGCAGCAGAAGCCTTTGGCGCGTCCGGCAGGCAGATTTTGTGGAAAATTGAGCTGCCCTACGCTTTGCCGCAAATCATGGCGGGGCTGAATCAGACAATTATGCTGTCTTTGTCCATGGTGGTCATTGCTGCGCTGGTGGGGGCAGACGGGCTGGGAGTGCCGGTCGTGCGGGCACTTAATCAGGTAAATACCGCCCTTGGGTTTGAAAGTGGGTTTATCATCGTGGTGGTGGCCATCATGCTGGACCGGATGCTACGATTAAAAGGCGACGAAAAATGAGTACCGCGGTCATATTTGACGCGGTGAACATCGTGTTTGGTAAGAAACCCGCGCAAGCCCTGCCGATGATGGACGCCGGGCAAAGCCGCAGTGAAATTCAGGCGGCGACCGGACAGGTATTGGGCGTGCATGACTGCTCGTTGCAGGTCAGCGAGGGTGAGATTCTGGTGCTCATGGGCCTTTCGGGTTCCGGGAAATCAACCCTGCTGCGGGCTGTAAACGGTCTTAATCCGGTGGTGCGGGGATGCGTTAAGGTGAATGACGGCAAGGAAATGGTTAATATTTCTGCCGCCGACAAAGCAACACTGCGCCACATTCGCCTCAATCGCGTTGCGATGGTTTTTCAACAATTTGGACTTTTGCCGTGGCGCAGCGTCCGCAACAATGTTGGCCTTGGGCTGGAACTTGCGGGGGTCAACGTCGCTGAGCGCAACAAACGGGTGGATGCGCAACTGGACCTTGTGGGCCTGCCGGAATGGGCTGATCGGAAAGTTGGTGAACTGTCAGGTGGCATGCAGCAGCGGGTGGGTCTGGCCCGCGCCTTTGTAACCGAAGCACCGATTCTGTTGATGGACGAACCGTTTTCAGCTCTTGATCCGCTGATCCGAACCCGGTTACAGGACGAGCTGATTGAGCTGCAGCAAAAACTGAAACGGACAATTATTTTTGTGTCTCACGATCTGGACGAAGCGTTCAAACTCGGAGACCGGATTGCAATAATGGAGGGCGGGCGGATTGTTCAATGCGGCACCCCGCAGGATATTTTCAAAGAACCGGCCACTGAATATGTCGCCGATTTTGTCGCTCATATGAATCCGCTGGGGGTTCTTCGCGCCAAGGATGTGATGAGCAAATTGGACAACGAAAAACCGGAAGTTTTTGTGAGCGCGGACGATCCGGTGAAGACCGTCATGTCGCTGGTTGCCGCGCGAGGGGTAAGCGTACCCGTGGGTGTGAAAAAGAAAAACAAACTGGTTGGAATGATTTCGATCGATAACCTGATGACTTCGCTGATTGACCCGCGAAAGAGGTAGACGTGTCGCTGTTATTGATTGGTTGATCAATAAAGATCAGATGAAGCTATGTGAATGACTACTTGATAACAAACAAAAAAATTATCAACATATTGTGGTGAATACAAGGCCGGTTGCATTTTAGTCTGACCGAAACCATCGCAATACTATTTGCCGAATTGCGCTTGGAAAATCAGCCAAGCAGAAACCGCGTGCACCTCAAAATTCTCGGGATAAAACTGGCGGCGATAATGGCGTTGAGACGGTCGCGCGGCGTTTTGGTTCCATTCCAATTTTGGGCAAGGTGCGACTCCCGGGAAATTTAACCCGGCTTCAATATTATTGACTGACCAGTCAATCAATTAAAATGTCGGGCAAGTTTACATTAATAATATCTGCCTACATGCTGATATTAGGCGTAAAAAAGATTTCACTTAATCCAGTTTGCGAAATTCCAGAAACTGCCCCGTGCCACCTACATAGCTTAGGGTCAGATTTAACTGGTCGATATGAACGATGATGTAGCACAGCGTTTCGGGGTCGCCGTCCTCGGACACGATGATCGCCGGGCCGTCACCGTGGCTGCCAGAGCAGGTGTCTGCGATGTGCATGGCGCCGCCGGCGACGTATTGGTCGTCGTAGAAATCTTCTTTGCGGGTTTGCGAAAACAGCACCGTTGAACGGCTGTCGCTGACGTCGTACCACTGACCTTCAAGCTGGGTGCGGTAGGACGCGAATTCGTCGCGTATCGGCGTGACCGACGACAGAACCAGTTCCACGGTGGAGTCGGTGAAATTGGACAATGCGCCTTCAAAGGCGACGGCGGAATTTTCCGGCAGGTTATAAAGCCGGTCGATGATGTGCGCGGGCGTGCCCGAACCGCTAAAGGCGTTCATGGTGAACCCATCGGCAAATATTGAGCAAAATTCGGCACCGTCGATAATTTCACAGCCCAGCAGGATGCCGTTTGAATTGATCGGATCACCGCCCCCCGTGGGTGCGGTCGCGGCACTGTCCCCGCCCGACCCCGCCGGTTCGGTCAGGGTCAGCGTAAATGACTTGGCGGTTTTGCCGGTGTCGAGTTTACGGTACTCGACCTCATCATATCCGCGCCCGGCGCAATCAGAATCGCCGACGATGTCAAAGGCGCTGGAGGCGGCGCAGAAAAAGTAGTTTTCGCCGCTAAACGTGCGACCGGAGGCTGTGGCGCGGTAGTAATAATAGCGATTTTTCAGATCCCCGCCCAAAACCACCTTACATTCGCCCGAATCGATGTTCCACCAACCGTGCGACGTCCAGTTGTCACCGTCCTTATAAGCGATCGAAAGACTGTGCTGCACGGACGCGTTATTGCAGATGGTCAGTTCGGCATGGGCTGCGCCCGCCAGCAGAGAAACCACCAAAGTGGACAAAGTCACCACAATCTTTTTCATTTTCATACTTCCAATTTCTTAGGCACGAAATCCAGTCTAGCGACAAAATCCGGCACGGACAAAATAAATCACACGGTTTTCTTGGACGCCTGCGCATTTCCAAGTAGACTGCGACCATAACGAACCAGGCTATTCAGGAGAAAAGACCATGTCAATTTTGAAACACGCCGCGACTGCGGCTTTCATTCTGGCCGCCGCAGGCGCGCATGCGCAGGGGACGGGCTCTGAGGGGTACTTTCAGATATATAACGACACGACCAACAATATCGTCGTCAGTTTTTATACCAACGATGGCTCGGGGTGGAGCGACAACTGGCTGGAAGGCGTGGAAATTTCGCCGGGCGAGTCAGCACAAGCCCAATTCACCGCCGATACCGGCGCGTGTGATCAGGTTTTTGCCGTGGGTTGGCTTGGCTCTGACGGCAGCGAGGTAGTGGATGATCCCATTTCGATCGACATTTGCGCTGCGTCCAACGTCTATTTGAACGACAACGAGATTTATTACGAATGACAAGCTGCCGCCTATAGCTGCGCCATCACCTCTTCGGAAATATCGAAATTGGCGGTGACGGTCTGGACGTCGTCATCGTCTTCGAGCGCGGCAATCAATTTCATTAGTTTTTCGGCCCCCGCCAGATCAAGCGGAGTCAAGACGTTGGGTTTCCAGATTAGCTTTGTGGTTTCTGATTCTCCCAGTGCGGCTTCCAGATTGCCCGAAACTTCGTGCAGATCGGTCGCTTCGCAGTAAATTTCGTGCCCGTCGTCCGAACTTTCCACGTCATCCGCTCCGGCGTCGATCGCCGCGTCCATGATCGTCTCGGCGTCGCCGGTATCGGTGCCATAGGTGACCAGGCCCACACGGTCGAACATGAAGGACACAGCGCCGGTTTCGGCCAGATTGCCGCCGGATTTGGTAAAGATCGAGCGCACAGTCGATGCCGTGCGGTTTCTATTGTCTGTCATCGCCTCAACGATCACTGCGACACCCTCGGGGCCGTAGCCCTCGTAGCGGATTTCGTCGTAATTCTCGGCGTCCCCGCCAACCGCCTTGTTGATGGCGCGGTCGATCACGTCTTTGGGTACCGAATTTGACTTTGCTTCCTTGACCGACATGCGCAGGCGCGGGTTTTTGTCGGGGTCAGGGTCGCCCATTTTGGCGGCGACTGTAATCTCTTTGGCCAGTTTGGAAAACAGTTTGGAGCGCACCGCATCCTGACGGCCCTTGCGGTGCTGAATGTTCGCCCATTTGGAGTGGCCTGCCATGGTGTTATCCCTGCGGTTCTGGTTTTCTCTGCGGGTTATAGTCGAGCGGATGCCAATATTTCAAGGCGCGCTTGCGCTTGAATTCGCCACGATAAAATCCCGGATGCGCGAAGATTTTCATCGCTTAAAAAAAGACTGGCAGCTATACCGCCATACCGGATAAATTTCTTAACAGAGTTTTCCAATTAATTGATAATTTTCAAATATTTACGACACGATTCCGGCCCTCAATTCAGACGCGAGACAGGCGATAGCACGGGGATACCGACGGCCATTGCCCGCTTAAAGCGGCCAGAACATCGGGATCAACACACTGGCAACCAAACCGACCGATATATTGAGCGGCACGCCAATACGCAGGAAATCAGTGAACCTGTAGCCGCCGGGGCCGTAAACCAGCATGTTGGTCTGATAGCCAATGGGGGTAGCAAAGGACGCCGACGCCGCGACCATCACCGCCACCACCAGCGGGCGCGGATCAACGCCCAGCGCCGCGCCCAACGAAACCGCAATGGGTGTCAGCACCACGGCTACGGCGTTGTTGGATACCATTTCAGTCAACAGCGACGTTAGCAGGTAGATCGCCCAAACGATGAAAAACGGCGGCAACCCCGCGAGCGCCGGTCTGACATACGACACGATCAGCGCCACTGCGCCCGAGGCCTCGAGCGCGGCACCCACGGCCAACATGGCAAAAATAAGCGCCAGCAAACGCCCGTCGACAAACGAAAATGCCTCTTCTGCATCGATACAGCGACTAAGCAAAATGACAGCGACCGCGATGGCAGCAAGCGCAAAGATCGGCGCAACACCAAGCGCCGCCAGCACCACGATCCCCGCCAGCGCCGCCAGAACAATCGGCGCACGGCGGCGGCGGTAGGCGCGGGCGCGGGGTTTGGCGATATCGACAAGCTCCATGTCGGCAGCAAGACGCTGAATGTCTTCGGCCGCGCCCTCGAGCAGCAAAGTGTCGCCCACGCGCACCACCAGATCGTCAAGCTGGCGCCCGATGTTCTGATTGCGCCGGTGTACCGCCAGCAGATAAACGCCGTAGCGACGCCGCAGACGCATATTGCCGATGCTGCGACCGATCATGCGGCACCCCGGGGAGATCAGCGCCTCGACCGTTTCGGTTTGCACCGACGACAGCTTATCGACGATGCGCAGCGAAGGGTCCGCCTGCAGGCCCAAAAGCTCGCTTACCTGGGTACGGAGCACCACGCGGTCGCCTTCGGCCAGCGTCACCTTACTCAGATCTCGCCGCAATGACCTGTCGCGGCGCAATACGTCGACCACCCGCACGCCGTCGCGCTTGAAAATGTCTATGTCAGCCAATGCCTGTCCGATCAAACCGGACCCGGCAGGCAGCGCCACTTCGGTAAAGTATCGTTTTTTGCCGCGATCGCTCAGCAGGCCTGCCATCGATTGACGGTCGGGCAAAAGGCGCGGCGCAAAGATGCGCAGGTACAAAAGCCCGAATGCTACAAGAATGACCCCAAGCTTGGTGACCTCGAAAATTGAAAACGGTTCCAGCCCCTGCGCGCGAGCCACACCATCGACCAGCAGGTTGGTTGACGTGCCGATCAACGTCGTCGTCCCCCCCAGAATCGCCATATAACTAAGCGGAATCAAAAGTTTGGACGGGGCCACGTGCAAAGTACGCGCCAGTTGAACCGCAAGCGGGATCATGACGACAACCACGGGCGTGTTGGAAACGAACGCCGAGGAAATCACCACAAGCATAGTCAGAACCACCAGCACGCTTTTGGGATTCTCACCGGCGCGGCGCTCGGCCAAAGTTGTGATCCACTGAAGCGCGCCGGTGCGCACCAATCCCCCCATGACGATGAACATGAACGCGATAGTCCAGGGCGCAGGGTTGGAAAATACGTTCAGCGCGGCCTGATACGGCAGGATACCCAGCAAGAGCATCGTAGCCGCGCCGCCGATCGCGGTGACCTCGGTTGGAAAAACTTCGCGCACGAACAGGACAAACATCGCACCCACAACCAGCAGCGCAACAGCGGCCTGCGGTGGTCCTGCGGGGATGATATCAAGCATGGCGCTCCCTTTGAAGGCTTGCGCCAGCTTGGCCTAATTGTGCGACGGTCTCAAGACGGCGTTTGCCCGCGCGGCTGCACCAGAAACAACCCCCCGAGCATCAGCAGCAACGCGCCCCACACCCAGCCGGAATACTGTTCTCCCAACAGGATGATCGCCCAGAACACACCAAATCCGGTCACAAGATAGCTGACCTGCGCTGCAAAAACCGGTCCGGCACGGCCTACCAGCCACAGGTAGGTCACATAGGCCAGCGTGCTGACGACCGCCGCGCCAAAAATCGCCCATTCCGGCGCGGCCCAAATCTTCCACAGGTTCACCCATTGCCCCGTAAGAAGTGCTGCCGGCACGGCAATACACAGCGACAGCAGCGACGCGCCCAGGATCAGCTCAACCGCATCCAAATCCCCAATGCCGAATTTGGCGACACCGTTGCCCTCGATGCCGTAGCAAATCGGCCCTATCAGCGCCAAAAGAACGAACCCGACTTTGGAGGGGTCCGGCAGGCTGGTCGACGGTCCGACCAGCAACACAATCGCCAACAGGCCCAGTATCACCCCAAGCAATCGCACCCAACTGAATTTTTCCAAGCGCAGCGACACCGCGATGGGCAATGAGAACATCGGCACAAGCGAGATCACAATCGCCAAAACGCCCGCCGGTAAATGACGGGCGTTGACGAACCACAGCGTGGTGGGGACCAAGGTGCCAAACAGCGCCACAAAAGCGAACATACCCACATCGCGGCGCTTTAATACAACCGGTTTGCGCCGCATCAGCGAGATGATCAATAAAATCGTGACGGCAAAGACCAGTTCCCATACCACAAGCCCCAGCGGTGCGTGACCCGTTGAGACCGCGATTTTTGCCAGCGGCAGACTTAGCCCCCAGGCCGCGCCCATCATGACCAATACGGCCATCAGGCGATAGCGCAGCGTCATTCAGGAACCGACGGTTGCAAACGACCGCCAAGCCGCACCGGTGCGGCGGTCCTGGCCAATCCGGTAGCGTCGTCGGTTTCAACCAACACACCACTGAGCGTGGCCTCGCCCGACGCCGGTTTGAACCGTTCTTTGGGCATACCAGTGATAAACCGGCGTAAGGGTTCGCCTTTGTCCATGCCGATCACCGAATTGTAGTCACCGCACATACCGGCGTCGGTCAGATACGCAGTGCCTTTGGGCAGGATTTGGCAATCGCCGGTCGGCACGTGCGTGTGGGTGCCGACCACCAGAGACGCCTGCCCGTCGCACCAGTGGCCCATGGCCATTTTCTCTGAGGTGACCTCGGCGTGAATATCGACAACGACGGCGTCGGCACCATGGCCAAGCCGATGGGATTTAAGCACTTTGTCGACCAGACCAAAGGGATCGGCAAAAGGTTTCTTCATGAAGACCTGACCCAGAATTTGCACGACCAGCACCGTCTTGCCCCTGGCGGCGTGAAACAACCGCGCGCCGACTCCCGGCGCACTGCGGGCGTAGTTAAGCGGGCGGAGGATGCGCGGCTCGGAGTCGATGAAAGTGGTCATGTCTTTTTGATCAAAGGCGTGGTCGCCCAGTGTGATGCAGTCGATGCCTGTATCCAGCATGGTTTTGGCATGCGCGCCCGACAGCCCTGCACCGGCCGTGGCGTTTTCGCCGTTCACCACGATGAAATCGAGCGCCCAGTCGCGGCGCAAGGTTGGAATTTGGCTGGCGATGGCGTCGCGGCCGGTGCGGCCCATGACGTCGCCAAGGAAAAGTAATCTCATGTCCGAGAGGTACGCGGCGACACTTGGTAGGGCAAGCGCGAATGCGATCCGGCCAAAAGAAGACCTGCGGTCGCTTTTGTCAGGACCGCGCTCAAAACCCCTGGTTTTGAGCCTGCCTGCGGCGCGAGTATTTGGACAAAGATGAACCCTGAACGCGGTCTAGATTTTCAATAGACCGCGTTCGGTGACGATCATATCGAGCCGCTGATCGGTTGGCTCGGTCACCACGCGGTCGACCTGCTGGGCGCTATAGGCGAAACCGATACCGATGGCGTCTTGGCCGGCGCGCAGCTGCGCAAACGAGCGGTCATAAAACCCGCCGCCGTAACCCAGACGAAAGCCGTCCGCATCAAAGGCCAGCAGTGGCGTGACAATGATGTGCGGGGTGACAAATTCCGGCGCGGCGGGGATTGCAGCGCCGAACGGCCCGTCGACCATAGGGGTGTCAGGCGTCCACCGCGCGAATTTCAGGGCTTCATCCGTGGCCACAATAACCGGAATACATACGCATGTGCCCCGATCGACCAAATTTGCCATGACCGCCAACGGGTTGATCTCGGTTCGGATCGGCATATAGGCGGCAATTGTCTTGTTTTCGCCCAGGTCTTCAAGACAGGCGGTCAGCGTGGTGCAGCCCCCGCCATCCAGACCCTGCGTATGGGCGGTTTTGCGTCGGGCGAATGCGGCTTTGCGTTGAGCCGTTTTTTGATCTGCGATTTTGGTCATGAACGGGGTTCTAGTTGTTTTCAATCGCTAAGACAGCCCCATTCCACAAGCAAATCGGCTTTTTCGCCTGATTTCGCTTTGGTCTGTAAAAGTGGCGGGACCGCATGGAATCACGGTCGTGGAGGTATATTATTCCCGAGAGCCTGGATGAACCAGGGGGGCGCCGGATACGTTAGACCACGGTCAGTCGCAGAGCCAGCTCCCTTACGAAAATGTAAGGCCACTGGAATGAGGCCTCTCACGATTAGGGCAGTACCCGCCGTTTTTGAACATAAGTGCCCTTAGGCGTAAAATCAATCGGTCAATGTCGTTCCGCTTGACGTTTTGTTCATGTCTTGTTCTATTGCAGCCATGACTTCATGCTCAACACCGGGGCAGCGCCTGGCGCGCGGCACCTGTCGCCATCTGCACAGTCTGGATTTTCGCACGTTGACCGAATTCGTGCCGACCAGGCGCTTGCGCGTGGACATTATGGCAGTGGGCACCAAAGGCGAGATCTGGATTATCGAATGCAAGTCGTCGTTGGCCGATTTTCGCGCCGATCACAAATGGATGGGCTATCTGGATTGGTGCGACAGGTTTTTCTGGGCGGTGGACGCGGATTTTCCGCGTCATCAGTTGCCGGGCGACACCGGCGTCATATTGTGCGACGCTTTTGACGGTGAAATTCTGCTTATGGGTGCGCGCACGGAATTGAACGCGGCACGGCGTAAGAAACTGATCCTGAAATTCGGTCGCGATTCGGCGGCGCGCCTGAGCGCGTTCACCGACCCTGCGGTGTCGTCACGGTTCAGCGGGATTTTGCCCGCGCCTTAGCGGCGGCGGCATTCAGTTCTGCAGCAATATCTTCAGCCTCTTCAGGCTCGAAATCCAGGGGAAGGCCCTTGTCGGCGGTTTCGATATAGATGCGCACCATACCGCGGTCGGTCGGCCCGATTTGCAGGTTGGCGGCGATTTCGCTGTCGTTGTTGATACCCATGTCGGACTCCTGTCTGTGAGGACTCGCTAGTCAACGACGCAGAACTTCGCAAGGGCCCCTACGGGAATTCAGCCGTGCGCGGGCGGATCACGCCCCCCGTGCGCCGGTCTTTTCGCCCTGCACATACGACCGAAACACCCCGTGAGACCATGTCACTGCAGCCCCTATTGTTTACGAATCAACGACAATATGGACGATTATGTCGTATTAATATTGCGTTCACACCTATATTTACGCAATTTTAGGTCTTTTATCCCTAAATATGGGATGTCAATTCAACATTTTGTTGACTAAGCGGAAACTTGCCTATGTCATTGGGATGTGTCCCTGAAAACATGGGCGCTAACAAGAAAGAGCAGAAAGGGAATACAATGGATCAAATTAAAAAGGCCATTGGCAGCCTTACCGAGATCGGGGTCGCGTTGCTTGCGCTTGCAATCGTCGCCTCCCTGCTGGTCGGTCAGGGCAATATGGCGTTCCTGGGTGACGTTGTCACCAACATCACAGCGCTGATTGCGCAACTGGGCAATGCCGGACTACCGGGGTTGATTGCGCTGGGTATCATTCTGATGATGTTCCAAAAATAAATTGACACCTCCTTCCCCTCGGGCACATGGCAGGGCACACCATGAAAGCACTTGAAAAAGCACTGAAAGCAATCAGCGGCATTTTCATGCAAGTCACGGAAACAGGACTCGCGCTGGTGGCTGTGATTGTTGTGGTCTATTTGCTCTTGGGGGAGGACTCCGGCGCATTCGTGATCTCGGTGGTGACCAATATTTCGCTATTGATTTCGGCCGTGACCGCACCGGCCTTTGTAGCCGCGGCAATCATTATCGGGCTGGTCTATATGATCCGTACCAAGAAATAAGCCGCGCGTTTCGGTATTGACCCACCTGTGCATCTTGCCTATTTCCGCTGATAATTCAGACGATGGATACGCCGGCGTAGCTCAGTTGGTTAGAGCGCTTGATTGTGGATCAAGAGGCCCCCTGTTCAAATCAGGGCGCTGGTACCATTGGCGGAATTTGACCGCTCGCAACAACAATTTGATTTTTGTCGGGTGATTTTGTAAGCGTGGTGGCACACCCCTGACAGGCGAGCCGCGACTATGACACCGGGAAAGTCGTTCTTTAGCACCAATGAAATCCGCGCGCTGTCGGCGCGTTCTGATCTGACGGGCACTTTTTTGATCCTGCATTGTTACGGCGTGATCGCGCTTGCGCTGGCCGTTTTTGCGCTTTGGTCCAGCGCGTTGACGTTTTTGCTGGCGGTTACCGTCATTGGCTCGCGCCAGTTGGGGCTGGCGATTTTGATGCACGAGGCTGCGCACAACGCGCTGTTCAAAACCAGACGCCTGAACGAATTTTTCGGCGAATGGTTTTGCGGGCGCGTAATCCTTGCCGACCTGCCGCAGTATCGCCGGTATCACCTGCAGCACCACCGCTTTACCCAAACCGAAAACGACCCCGATCTTGTGTTGTCAAAACCCTTTCCTACCACCCGCGCCAGCCTGCGGCGCAAGTTTACCCGCGATCTTAGCGGACAAACGGGGGTCAAGCTGCGGGTGGCGCAAATCATGTTGTTCTACAAAATGGCGGGGGATGTGGACAATGACGGTCGCGCGGTCGACCCGTCGGTGTTCGGCAATGGCGAGCTGGGCCGCGCTCTGCTGGCCAATATCGTGTTGTTTGCGCTCTTTTGGATCGTCGGTGCGTGGTGGTGGTGGCTGGCGTTTTGGGCGTTGCCGCTGCTGACGTGGTTCCAATTGGTGGTGCGTATCCGCAATATCGCCGAACATGGCGCGGTGGAATTTTCCGACAACCCCTTGCAGAACGTGCGCACAACGTTGGCCGGGCCGCTGATGCGGCTGTTTATTGCGCCTTATTGGGTGAATTATCATCTGGAGCACCATCTGGTCATGCACATTCCGGCCCACCGCCTGCCCAAAGTGCACGCGCTGATGCTGGACAAGGGTTACGGGCCAAAGATGCGCGTCGGGCGCACCTATTTTGAGGTGCTGCGCGCGGCGTCTGCGAAACCGGCCACGTGACTACAAAATCCGCAATTGTCACAGGCGCGGCGCGCGGTATCGGGCTGGCCACCACCAGACTATTTCTGGCGCGGGGCATGGGCGTCGTCATGGTCGACCGCGACGAAGCCGAGCTTGCGCGTGTTGCTGACTCGCTGGAAAATGTTTTGCCTGTCGTGTGCGACGTGTCAGACCCCGATCAGGTCGCGGCGATGGCGGCGCAGGCTGTCGCGCGTTTCAAAACCGTCGCCGCGTTGGTCAACAATGCCGGTATCGCCGACTTCGGGCCGCTGGAGGACACCGATTTTAAGCGCTGGCGCGCCGTGATGGCCACCAATCTGGACGGGGTGTTCCTGTGCTCGCAGGCGCTGATACCCGCCCTGAAACGCAGCAAAGGCTGCATCGTCAATATCGCCAGTATTTCGGGGCTGCGCGCCTCGACGTTGCGGGTGGCTTACGGCACGTCAAAGGCGGCGGTGATCCATTTGACACGCCAATACGCCGCCGAACTGGGCGAATATGGCATTCGGGTCAATTGCGTCGCGCCGGGACCGGTGCGCACCAAACTGGCGATGGCGGTGCACACGCAGGATATTATCGACGCTTATCACGACGCCATGCCGCTGGGGCGTTACGGTTCGGAAGATGAAATCGCCAGCGTCGTCGGTTTTTTATGTTCCGATCAGGCCAGCTATGTCACGGGGCAGTTGATCGCGGCGGACGGCGGGTTTGAAAGTACCGGCATCGGGCTGCCTGCCTTGCGAAAATAATGCCGTCAGGCGGATTGCGCCGCCACGCTTTCCATCGCGTCCTTAATGTGCTGCGCTGCCGTGCGCGCAAACGATCGCATGAACATCAGCTCAAACCCGCTTTTATTGCCCGAGACCACCGCCATCATATGGGCGACTTCTGATCGCGCCACATGACCGTTTTTGAAGGTGGTGGCGCGCAAGTCCAGCGGGCAAAGCCGCGCCATAACTGCACGGGCGTCGTCGCCTTCCAGCCGCAGAACCACCCAGCCGTCGGACTGATCGGTGAGCGCCGCGACCTTGGCAATCGATTTGGCAGCCGCCTTGTCGCCCATTAAAAAATACACGCCGCGCCCCACCCAGCGCAGTGATTGGCCGCCTTTGGTGATAATTCGACCCGTGGCGGGCAGTTTGAGTCCATGCGCTACGCTTAGCGCTTTTGAACAGTCCGCTTCGCGATCCCTGAACGGCGTGATCGAGGTAATCCGTGCCAGGGGCACTTCGTGCAAAGTCACATCTCCGCGCTGTAGCGAAAGCGCGTCGGTCAGTGGGGAACAGGGTGCGAATTCAACCACGTAACCGCCCTCCGCCGGGATCAAAGAACACGGGGTTACATATTTCGCACAGGGTGGTAACGCCGCGCAAGTGATCCACCGCGACGATACGGTCGCCCACGCGCGCCCGCCCGTTTTTCAAAAACCCCTGAGCAATCGAATGCCCCAACATGGGCGAATAGCAGTGGCTGGTGGTATACCCCTGATCGTTGGTACGCACCCGATCGTCGCCTTCGTTAAACAAGTGCATCCCGCCCAAAAGTTGTTTGACCGCGCCGATGGGTTTCAGCCCGACCAACTGTTCGCGCGCGGACCCGTGCAGCCCCGGTCGCCTGCTCATGACCTTGCCGATGCAATCCTTTTTGGCCGCGACCATGGCCGCCATGCCGATGTCGTCGGCTGTGACCCGCCCGTGGATTTCGGCGTGGGTGATAAAGCCTTTTTCCAGACGCAGCACGTTCAGCGCCTCCATGCCGTATAGCCCGCCGCCCAGCGCTTTGGCCCGCGCGGTCAATTCACGCGCCAAAGCGTCGCCATAGCGCGCGGGAACCGCGATTTCATAAGCGTGTTCGCCCGAAAACGAGATACGGAACAACCGCCCCGCGACACGACCAACCGTGACCGGCCCGTGGCCCATATAGGGAAACGTTTCGTCGCTCACCGGCTCGGTGCACAGGTCATCCAGCAGCGCCCGCGACTGTGGCCCGGCCACGGCGAATTGCGCCCAGTGCTCAGTCACCGAAATCATGGCCACATCCAATTCGGGCCACAAAACCTGCGCGGCAAATTCCATGTGCGCCATCACCGCGCCCGCGCCCACCGTTGTGGTGGTGATCACGAAATGATCCCGGTCAAAGCGCGCGCAGGTGCCATCGTCCATGACGTGCCCGTCCTCGCGCAGCATCAGCCCGTAACGGACTTTTCCGATTTTCACGCGCGACATGGTATTGGTGTAAACCCGGTCGAGAAACCTGGCCGCGTCCGGACCCTGCACGTCGATTTTACCCAGCGTGGTGACATCGCAAATGCCCACCGCATTACGCACCATTGCCACCTCGCGGTCGCACGACTGCCGCCAATGGGTCTCGCCGTCGCGCGCAAACCATGAGGGGCGATACCAGAGCCCTGCCTCCACACACTGCGCGCCATGTTCAACCGCCATATCGTGCGAGGGGATAAAGCGCTGCGGCGCGAAACCCTTGTCCGCCCCCCCTGCCCCCAGCGCGCCCAATGGCACGGGCGTATAGGGCGGGCGAAAGGTGGTCGTGCCAATTTCGGGAATTTGACTCCCCGCCAATTCGGCCATCACGGCCAACGCGCCCATGTTGGAGGTTTTGCCCTGATCGGTCGCCATGCCCAGCGTGGTATAACGTTTCATGTGCTCGACGCTGCGGAAATTTTCGGCGTGCGCGCTGACGATATCTTTGCTGGTCACGTCGTTTTGCATATCCAGCCAAACACGCCCGCGCGCATCATTGACGTGCCAGAACGGCGTCATCGCAACTGGTTCATCGCTGCATTTTGGCAGCGATACGCGCGTAACTTTCCTGCCTGCACCCGTCACCACGGCGCGGGCCGCTGCCGCGCCCGATTTCAGCGCACCGCCCGTGGTCAGCGTGCCATCCGCGGCACCGACCGCGACCATGCCGGGCACTGCACCGGCGCGCGGAACGAACGCCGCGATGTCATCGCGCCAAACCGGACGGCTGTTCAGATGACACGACAGGTGTACCGACGGATTCCACCCCCCCGTGACACCCAGACAATCGGTGGCAATCTTGCGCCGGCCCGCCTGAGTGCGCACCGTGATTTCGGCCAGCCCTTTGCGCCCCTTTGTGTCCACGACCCTGGCACCGGCCAGCAGGGGATAGTCGCCAAGTGCACGCACTTCACCGCGTGTGTCGATCACAGCGGCCAATTTGACGCCCGCCGCCAACAAATCCAGCGCCGTCGCGTGACCGCTGTCATTGTTGGTGAAAATACTTACCGCTTTCCCGGGCACAGCGGCAAAGCGGTTGACATAGGTACGCACCGCGCCCGCCATCATGACGCCGGGCCGGTCATTGTTGGGAAACGCGATGGGGCGTTCAATGGCGCCGGTCGCCAGAATGGATCGCTTTGCCGCGATACGCCAAAATGTGGCCAGAGGCGTCTGCGCCGTTGCCTGTGCCAGATGCCCGCTGACATTTTGCAGCGCGCCATAGGTGCCGCCATCGTAAACGCCGGTCACCGTGGTACGGGGCATGAGACGCACATTGTCCATGGCGGCAAGCGCTGTGACGGTGGCTGCCGCCCAGTTCGCGCCGGCCTGTTTGCCGACCTCGATAACTTCGCAGTTCAGGCGTCCGCCAAAGGTAAAATCCTCGTCCGCCAGAATAACGTCCAGCCCCGATTTCCCCGCCACCAGCGCCGCCATCAATCCTGCAGGCCCGCCCCCGATGATCAGCAGATCACAATGCGCAAACGCCTTGTCAAAGTGCGCAGGATCGGCCTGCCCGGACAGCGCGCCCAGACCGGCGGCGCGGCGAATTATCGGCTCGTAAATTTTTTCCCAGAATTTTGGCGGCCACATAAAGGTTTTGTAATAAAACCCGGCCCCCAGAAACGGCGCCAGATAATCGTTCACCGCCATCGCGTCAAAGCCAAGCGTGGGAAACCGGTTTTGGCTGTAAGCGTTTAGGCCGCGATAAATCTCCTGCGTGGTGGCGCGCACGTTGGGCGTGGCCTCGGCCCCCTGCCCGAGAGTCACCAGCGCGTTGGGTTCCTCAGAGCCGGCCGTCAGGATGCCGCGCGGCCGGTGGTATTTGAAACTGCGCGCCACCAGACGCACGTCGTTTGCGACCAGCGCCGAAGCCAGGGTGTCGCCCTTGAATCCAAGATAGGTGCGTTTGTCAAACGTGAACGGAATCTGCTGGCTGCGATCGAGCTGTCCGCCCGCGGTCAGACGACTCATGACGCGGGCCGGTTCAGGTCGGCGGCATTGACCGACGTGATGACGTGGGTGGTCACGTCCCGTTCCACCACCAGCCAGCTGCGGCACCCCATGTCGTGAAACCATAACTCGCGGTTCACGCCCGTGGGGTTGTCGCGAAGATGCACGTAATCGTGGAACGCCTGCGCGCCGGCTTTGTCTGAGGGTCGCTGCATCAGCCTGGCCGAGCCGCGGTAGTGAAATTCGCGCAAGTCGCGTTCACCGCATAAGGGGCAATTCAGTCGCATTGGGCCAGCCTATTCATCGCGGTCAAAAACATCTGAGCACAGGGCGTCGTCGGCACGGTTCAAACGATAGCTTACCGTTTGGCCTTTGATTTCTGCCAGATCGACGGCACCGCCGCATCCTTCGGTTTCGCCGACCCAAAGGTTGCTGGTGGAGAACTGCAATATTTTTCCAGAGTCGCGGGTGATGCGCATTGATCCGCCGTCGCATTCCACTGCGCAACGTGCTGAGGTTTCGTCGTTCCAGCAGATCAGAAACTGATCAAACCGCCGCCCGGCATTTGCGCTGCCTTTCAGGCGTCCCTGATTGGCGGTCCACACGGCCATCCGCCCGATTTCGGTACTGCCACTTGCGTCGATCTCAAAGTTCAGCACCATGCGCGCCACGATCTGGCGCGGGTTTTGGGCCAGATGCGCGGTCGAATAATCCCGCTCAAAACAGCCCAGCGTCGGGCCTGAAGGCTGCGCCGTCGCGGCGACGCCGGACAATGCGACAAAAGCAGTCAGGAAAAGCGGCCCGTAACTAAGTTGCACTTTTGCTGTCCTTTCAATGCAGGTTCGGCGTGGCGCCGTTGCCGGTTTCATCAATCACGTGACCGGTTTCGAACCGGTTCAGCAGGAATTTATCCGCTGCCGGGTGATGGTGCCCCGTGGCCAAAAGATGGGCAAAACAATCCCCCGACGCCGGCACCGCCTTAAAGCCGCCGTAACACCAACCGCCGTTGAAAAACAGGCCTTCCACGGGGGTTTTGTCGATAATCGGTGTGCCGTCCATCGACATATCCATGATGCCGCCCCAGCTGCGCAGCATGCGCGACTTGCCAATCATCGGCATCAGCGCCATGCCCGCCTCGACCACGTGCTCGACCATGGGCAGGTTGCCACGCTGGCTGTAGGAATTGTACCCATCCAGATCGCCGCCAAACACCAGCCCGCCCTTGTCGGACTGGCTGATATAAAAATGCCCCATACCAAAGGAAATAACATGGTCGATCACCGGTTTCAGCCCCTCGGTGACAAATGCCTGCAGCACGTGGCTTTCAATGGGCAGGCGCATCCCGGCCATGGCGGCAACCTGGCTCGAGCGCCCCGCCACGGTCAGACCCACCTTGCCGGCACCTATATAGCCGCGTGACGTGTCGACGCCGCGTATCTTGCCGTTCTCAATGCGAAATCCGGTGACCTCGCAGTTCTGTATCAGATCGACGCCCCGCATATCGGCACCGCGCGCGTAGCCCCATGCCACCGCGTCGTGCCGCGCCGTGCCGCCACGCCAGTGCATCAGCCCGCCGTAAATCGGGAACCGCGCAGTGTCAAAATTGAGGTAAGGCATGTGTTTGCGTACGGTGGCCACATCCCACAGCTGCGCGTCGGTGTCGCCGGTCAAGTGCATCATATTACCGCGCCGCGCCAAGGCGTCCATTTGCCCGTCCGAATGGCCCAGCATCAGGCAGCCGCGCTGTGACAGCATGGCGTTGTAATTCAGCTCCTGTTCAAGACTTTCCCACAGTTTCAGCGAATGCGAATAAAACTGCGCATTGCCCTCCAGCATATAATTAGCGCGCACGATCGTGGTGTTGCGCCCCACATTTCCGCCACCCAAATAGCCTTTTTCAAGAACCGCGATATTGGTCAGCCCGTGTTTTTTGGCCAGATAATAGGCGGTCGACAGCCCGTGACCGCCGCCGCCGATAATCACCGCGTCATAAGACGGTTTTGGCTCGGGGCTGCGCCAGACCGGCCGCCAGCCTTTGTTACCGGTCAATCCGTTTTTTAATATCTGCCAGGCTGAATAGCGCAATTTGGCCCCCGGATGGTCGTCACGCCGTTACACCGCAACACGAACTGCCAGAAAACCAGATTTCAGGATCAAAGCAAAGGGCGATTTAACGCCCGCGTGCCTAGCGCACGATCTTGAAGGCGTACGTCGCTTCGCCTTCGTTGCTGATCGCGCCGGGACAAAGGCCGAGTCGGGTATCAGCAGCCATTTTGACATCGCCGTTTGCCTGAATGTTCAGACCTTCGACACCGTCGGAGGCCGCGCTAAGTTCAACGTCGCCCACGGCTGAAATGCTGAGTCCGAACATGAACACGTTGTCGGCGCTTTTGACGTTGCCCGCGCTGTAAATCGAAACTTCGCCACCGGCGCCGCAACTGTCGTCGGCCCCCAGAATAACACCTTCCGAGGCTTTGACCGACTTGCTGCCCGTGTCGCGCGAGACCAGAACCACGTCTTCGAAGATCGAATTCGAACCAAGCTGCAATCGGCATTCCGATACGATGACCACCTGTGACACCTCGGCACCGGAGTAAAACTGCGCTTTGCTACCGCTGGAGCCTCCACAAACGATCTCATAAATACGGCCGGGGATAAAATCAGTGTATTTGACGTCGTTGGCGTCCAGTTCGATCACGGCCGCCGCTGTATTGATGTAACTTGGCTGGCCCGAATAAAACGGGTTCAGAAAGTCATCACCAAGCGAATCCACGTCGTCCACGTAATTGGCGCTTATTGAGTTCTCTTCGAATATGTCACCGTAAGTCAGCGAAGCACTGCTTGAAGACGTTCCGCGTCCTACAGTTGTGCTCATGCCGACCGATCCGGGAAAATCGATGTCGTCAAAATCTTCGACGCTGAGGATCACATCGTCGTCGTATGTGTTGTTGTTGCCAAATTTGATGCCTTCGGCACCGTGAATACAATACCCGTTGAAAACGTCGTTATTGGACGTCATTTCGAAATCGCCATTGGTGACAATTGCGTCACCCTGACATTTTTTGCCCGACAATGACTCTTTTCGAAAACTGACCGCGTCGATCTGTACGTTCCAGCTTTTGAAGCCGGCGAGCCGCAAAAAGAATGTCGGCAAGGCGTTGGAATTTGCGTCAATCAGACCTGCGGTCACCCAAACCGCGTCTGCGGTTGCGGCATTGGTGTCAAAAATCTGATTGTCCTCATCCCACGATCCGAATCGGATGTCAGATTGTTGAATGGCGGTCGAATTTTCGCCTGACGGCAGATTCAATGCAGCCACCTCCATCGCGGCGGCCAGTGCCGCGTCCTCGTCCGGAAGCTCAAGCGCGGCGGCGTGCGCGGCGGCATCAGCAGCGACCTGCAACATATACTTTACCCGCCAGGCGTTGTTGCTGTCCACGGACAGCCCGGAAAACAAAAACAGCACCAGCATCATGAAGAGCGCAAAAGGTGTGACCGTGCCGCGCTCGTCGCGCAGCGCACCGTCCAGCGTTTCGTACAAATATAAGATCATATTACGGCCTCCCTGTTGCGGGTTCTATTCGGGTTCGGTCCGCATGGTGACCGAAGCGTTCAGGTTGTAGCCCTTCATGGCACCCATGACGCCCAGCGCTGCCACCCGTCCCAGACTGGTGGTGATTTCAACGGTGACGTTTTCGCCAGTGGTGATTTCGACGCCGTATTCAAAACCCATATAATTGAGATATTGCTGCGCGTAGTCCTGTCCGGTGGATGCATTGAGCTGCCCTGTCGAGACACGCCGTGCAGTATCGCGTGCCACGTTATACATATTGCTTTGGGTCATCAGCACGATATTCAGATCGAACGTCGCGACGATAATACCGGCGATCAGCGGCAGCCACAGCACAAATTCGACCGTGACGTTGCCGCGCTCTCCACAGATAAATCGTTTCAAAAGTTTTTTCATGTTGATCAGGTCTTTCAAAGTATCGTGCGGAACAGATTGCGAGTCGACACGATCCAGTAATTAGCGGCCAATTTCGTCAGAATTGTGCAAAGGATGCGGAATTTGGCTGTGCCGCCGGATAAACCGGCGTAAATTTTAGGTGATCCGGAAGTGAAAACAACGTTGCCATGATTGCATTTTGCGGTGTTTTTTTTGAAAAGTTCAGTCGGTCCGACGCATTGTTGCCATATTTTGAACATGGTTTGACCATCACTTGCGCCGCACCACAGGTTTCGGGGTCGGATTAGCGCCACACGAGTCTTTGCGCCACACGCCGAACAGGGCCGCGTCATACCAGATTGCTCAAAGTTAACCTTTTCCTTTCACAAAAGATGTCTAAGTTATCGGCACACACAACAGAGGAGAATCTCATGAGCATCACAGAACTCAGCTTTCGTCAATCCGTTGATATGATGTTCTCCAAGGCAGTTTCACTGATCGATATGCCGCCGGGTCTTGAGGAAAAAATCAGGGTCTGCAACGCCACCTATACGGTGCGTTTCGGGGTGCGGTTGCGCGGGCAGATCCAGACGTTTACCGGATATCGTTCGGTGCATTCAGAACATATGGAGCCGGTAAAGGGCGGCATTCGGTTTTCCATGGGCGTCAATCAGGACGAGGTCGAGGCGTTGGCCGCACTGATGAGCTATAAATGCGCATTGGTGGAAGCACCGTTTGGCGGTTCTAAAGGCGGATTGCGGATCGATCCACGCGAATACGAGGAACACGAGCTGGAGCTGATCACACGGCGTTTTGCCTATGAGCTGATCAAGCGCGATCTCATCCATCCGTCGCAAAACGTTCCGGCACCCGACATGGGCACGGGCGCACGCGAAATGGCGTGGATCGTGGATCAATACGCGCGCATGAACACAGCGGACATCAACGCGCGTGCCTGCGTGACGGGCAAACCGATCAATGCAGGTGGAATTGCCGGTCGCGTAGAAGCCACCGGTCGCGGCGTGCAATACGCGTTGCAGGAATTTTTCCGTTACCCCGAAGACATCGCCAAGGCCAATTTATCCGGTACGCTTGAAGGCAAAAAAATTATCGTGCAGGGTTTGGGCAACGTGGGCTTCCACGCGGCAAAATTTCTGTCCGAGGATGACGGTGCGCTGATTACGGCCATCGTTGAACGCGACGGTGCGCTGGTCAACGAAAAAGGGCTTGACGTGCAGGCCGTGCACGACCACATCGCACAATCCGGCGGCGTTGCCGGATGCACCCAAGGC
>Ga0114932_10001717_pt1 | contig 24436 bp, 24 predicted proteins | sample 2SBtaG_2_FD_87286 | JGI IMG/M metagenome (GOLD analysis project Ga0114932, IMG submission 87286) | Deep subsurface microbial communities from Kolumbo volcano to uncover new lineages of life (NeLLi) - 2SBTROV12_ACTIVE470 metaG | ecosystem: Environmental > Aquatic > Marine > Volcanic ...
CATGGCGTCATCAGACAGGGTAATTAACGCGACAAGTTGCTCCAGGATGCCCTGACATAAGGCTTGCATCGAGCGGGCAGAAAACACTTCTGCCGACGCATTAATGACTTTTTCCAGTCCGCGTTTGTTGCGCTCAATGGCGTTTAAGTCGCGATAAGCTCGCAAACAGGAATACATCAAAGTAACTAGCTTACGGTATGTCAGCTCGGTTTTTTCTTTATAGTCATCAATATCATAACGGGCAATGACATCTTCTTCGGGAGCCTGCCCTGGCTGGCCGGTTCGCAGAACGATGCGTATTAGCCGGTTTTTCCGGGTTTCGCGTACCCATTGGGCAACATCGAGCCCGGCATGATCGGTTTCCATTACTACGTCCAGCAGCATCATGGCGATATTGGTGTTGTCCTGTAAAAACGCGATAGCATCTTTGCCGGAATAAACCGAGTGAAACTTCAGCGGACGACCGTCGAGTTTAAATTCACCTAACGCCATTTTGGTAATGGTGTGTATCTCTTCGTCGTCATCGACAATGAGGATATTATACGGTTCCGATACTTCTTCTTCCGCTATATCAGGCTCGTCATCAGAAAACAGAAAGTCATCGTTCATACTTATGCGTCCCTATTAATAAACTCGCTCGCCCGCTACGTAAGTTTGTTCAACCTGAGTTCGCCAGATATCACTGGCATCGACGGCAAAAGGGTCTTGTTCTACGACAATAAAGTCAGCCCATTTACCGGGTTCCAGCGAGCCCAGAGATTTTTCCTGCCAGGCACTGTAAGCGGCATCTATGGTAAAAGAGCGCAGCGCTTGCTGCAGGCTCATTTTCTCTTCAGCATACCAACCTCCGGCTGGCATATCATTACGATCTTGTCGGGTAACCGCCGCGTGCAGCCCGTAAAACGGATTAGCCAGTTCTACCGGGAAGTCCGAACCGGCAGCAATAACGGTGCCCTGATCCAGCAGTGTTTGCCAGGCATAAGCTCCTTCCATCCGTGCCGCGCCTAGACGATCCTCTGCCATATTCTTGTCACTGGTGGCGTGCGTCGGCTGCATGGAAGCTACCAAATTGAGTTGATTAAAACGTTTCAGGTCGTCCGGGTGTACAATTTGTGCATGTTCTATGCGATTACGTAAGTTACGGCCACCGAGTTCATTATAAACTTCTGCGAGGTTATCCAGTACAACGCGATTTGCCCGGTCACCAATAGCGTGAGTATTTATCTGGAAGCCATGAGGGATGATAAGCTCGTACAGGTCACGAATTTTTTCTTCTGAAGTGACCATCAGGCCATGGTTCCCATGGTCGTCACTGTAGTCTTCCAGCAAAGCCGCACCACGGCTCCCTAAAGCGCCGTCAGCGTATATTTTAACGCTACGAATGGTCAGTTTCTGGTCGACACTTTCGTATGGACCTTCTGCCAAAAGTTGCGCCAGTTTAGGCTCGGTAGCGGCTATCATGCCATAGACTCTGAGGGGCATACGGCCCTGATTGTGCAACCCCTTGTAAACGGAAATTTCGTCGGCATTAATACCGGCGTCATGGACACTGGTAATGCCCAGCTTAATTAAATGCTCAAAGGCGAGTTCGTAAGCTGCACGTTGCTGCTGAAGCGATGGTTCAGGAATAACATCCTCTACTAATTGCATTGCATTATCGACCAGCACACCGGTGGGGTTGCCTTGCTCGTCACGAACAATTTCACCGCCTTCCGGGGCGACAGTGTCCTTGTCTATTCCTGCACGGCGCAAGGCTTCGCTGTTTGCCCAGCCTGCGTGGGCGTCTACGCGCATTAACCAAACCGGACGGTCATTGACCACTTCATCCAGATGGGCTGCACTGGGGAATACCTTTTGTTGCCATTGCTCCTGATTCCAGCCTCGGCCTGTTATCCATTCCATTTCGGGTTGTTCGCCAGCATAGGCATGTACTTTTTTGACCGCTGCAGAAACGGAGTCGGTGTCGCGTAAATCCACCTGCAATAAGCTGGTGCCCAGACTCTGAATGTGTCCATGGGCATCAGTTAACCCCGGAAGAACGGTTTTTCCCTGCATATCAACGGTTTGTTCAGTGTCAGTAAAACGCTCAGCAAGTGCGTTACCACCAATGGCCTGAATTTTTCCATTTTCAACCAGCATGGTCGAAAATTGCTGCAATACCGCTTGTTCGCCAGCGGGGCTGGTAAGGGTGTAGCCTTTCATATTGGTATACAAGGTGTCGGCAATAGCTGAAGCCGATAAGCTAAGGCCTATAAACAGGCAGATAATACGTCGCATAACAAGAAAACTCCGTAGAAAATAACTTGGGCAACACTATAGCGTTTTTACTGTACAAGCGACTAGGCGTTCTCTGACTTTTTTGTTAATGAAGTTAACATTGGCTCTTTAAAAATTTGCATTGTCCGTAAAAAACTTGCTGTCTGTTATATTTTCGGTATGCTAAAAGTTAATTGAATAAGCGTTATTTTGGATCTCAAGATGAAAGTTCTAATTATTGACCCGCAGTTTTTTATGCGTGCTGGTCTTATACAAATTCTCACAAACTATGCGAATCAGCCTTCGATATACGAAGCTGAGTCGTTCGAAATTGCTGAGAACTATTTATCAGCCGATGATTATGATTTGATTTTTTTAGAAATGGATTTACCGGATGCCGAAATTCGACCTGCGCTGCAACGTCTGAAAAAAGTGGCTCCACGTACGCACATTGTGCTGTTTACGCGCCCGCGCTCAATTTCGGAAGTTCGCCAGGTACTGGCTGCCGGAGTGCGTAGCTACTTGCCAAAAGACAGTTCGGCTGAACAGGCTAAACTGGCAATTCGGGCTTTGCTGAATGGCGACCGTCACATTCCTGATGACCCTCATTTGAATGAACCAAGAGACAAGTCCAGTGGAGCCGAGAGCTTTTTGTCACCGCGTCAGCTGGAAATAATGCAACTGCTGGCTCAGGGCCTTTCAAATAAAGAAATTGCAAACATTCTGGGCATTACTGAAGGCACTATTCGTGTGCATTTATCGGCAATATTCAAAGCCATTAAAGTATCGAATCGTACTGAAGCGACGCTTTGGTATCTACTGAGACAGAAAAAGTTGGTCGACTAAGTTTCGATTTATGTCACTTAACCGATTGATTTCTGAACTAGAAAAACATCAACATGCACCAACCGAGTTGTGGGATCCGCCGTATTGTGGTGAGATCCCTATTCATATTGCCTCGAATGGCGACTGGTTTTATCAGGGGAGCCAGATAAAGCGCTCCGCATTGGTAAAATTATTTGCGTCTGTTTTAGTGGTTGAAGACGGTGAGTATTTTTTAATAACACCTGCCGAAAAAGTTAAGATTACGGTTGAAGATACGCCCTTTGTTATCGTTGACTGGCGTCAATTAGAAGAGAATGGTCAGCAATTATTACTGTTAACCACCAACATCGGTGATACTCTGGTATTAAGCTCTGAACATACGCTCACAATGAAAAACGGTGTGCCCTACATTGTGATGCAAAGAGGATTGACAGCGAGAGTACATCGCAATGTATTCTATCAGTGGGTTTCACACGCAGAGTCGCGGACTGTCGATGGACAAGAACAGTGGTATCTGTCCAGTGCAGGTGAAACGTTTGTGTTAGGAAATGTGAAATAGGACGTTGCGGTAAACTCGTCTATGACAAAAACAAGAATAGTCTACCTGGTTGAACAGCAGCCAGAGCGTCGTCAGCATTTTGAAACGGTATTAACCTTTATTGGTGAAACCGTTGAAGTCATATCTCCCTCAGACACTCTAAAGCTTTGTGCTGCCGATGCGCTCTGTGTGATTGCCGGTAATGGTATTGAAAATCTGCATAAATTAGCCGGCGATGCGCCGCACCTGCCTTTTATTTGTGCTACTGACGACCAGAGTAACGCTTTACAGAAAGCGAATGTCATAGGTCCTCTGGAAAAGTCTTTCGATTACTCCAGCTTGTCGAATATGCTGCATTACTGTCAGGCTTACCACCAGCAAATGCCGGTTAAAGCGGCAAGAAAGCGGCATCCGGGCAGTGGTAAACTGGAGCAAACATTAGTTGGTAACGGCCGTACAATGAAACATGTACGTCAGCTGATAGAGCAGGTAGCTGTGACCGACGCGAATGTCCTGATTCTGGGTGAATCCGGAACGGGTAAAGAAGTTGTGGCCCGCGGTATTCATGATTTGTCAGGTCGCAGCAATGGACCCTTTGTGCCGGTAAATTGCGGTGCAATTCCGGGCGACTTGTTAGAAAGTGAGTTGTTCGGGCATGAAAAAGGCGCTTTTACCGGTGCCATAGGTGCGCGCAAAGGTCGTTTTGAACTGGCTCAGGGTGGCACCTTGTTTCTGGATGAAATTGGCGATATGCCATTGCCCATGCAGGTAAAGCTGTTGCGAGTTTTACAAGAGCGCACCTTCGAACGCGTGGGGGGGAGTAAAAGTATTATTGCCGATGTACGAGTGGTGGCGGCGACTCACCGCGAGCTGGAACAGATGATCATTGACGGCAAATTCCGTGAAGATTTGTATTACCGTTTAAACGTTTTCCCTATTGAAGTTCCGGCTCTGCGCGAACGTCAGGAAGACGTGCCTTTGCTGCTGCAGGAACTGACCCAGCGTTTTAAAAAAGAACGGGGCGTTGGGGTGCGTTTTACTGAGCGAGCTTTAGAGTCGTTGTCTTATCATCGCTGGCCGGGCAATGTAAGAGAGTTGACTAACCTGATAGAACGTTTGACCATTATGCACCCGGACAGCCTGGTTGACGTGCCTGATTTACCGCCTAAGTATCAGCATGTGGAGCACGATGCACCAACCCCGGATTACCCTGAAGAAATGCTGGAGCGTGAGGCGCTGAGTGCGATTTTCAGCGAGTCAGAGGAAGAACTTGATGACGAGACGAATAGTGCTATTGACTCTGAATTGCCCGATGACGGCGTTAATCTGAAAGATATGCTAACCGAAATAGAAACGGGGATGATAGCTCAGGCATTAGCCAAATCTGACTGGGTCGTTGCTAAAGCGGCCGATTTACTCAGTATGCGCCGCACAACCTTAGTTGAGAAAATGAAAAAGTACGGTATCCAAAAAGATTAAACTCAAAGTGTCAGTCTTTTGACAATCCTGCAACAACGTAACCTACTGAAAATAAAGAAAATTATACTGGCATCTATTTTGCATCACCTTCTCCATAGTTGTTAATTGGAGATGTCAGTATGGCCACCTACCATCAAATTATTGATGCCATGCCTAACGCTGTTATTTTACTGGACAGTCATGGGGTCGTGGATTATTGCAATGACAATGCCACGAGCCTTTTAGGACACCCTCTGAAAAAGTTTTTATGGCGGGAACTGGTTAGTGAACTGTTTGCTCCCAAAGCGGATGACTGGCACGAAGTGTCTCTGCGTAACGGGCGCCGGGTTCGTTTAGATACTTCGGTTGTGAACGAAAAACCGGGACAGCTTATTGTCCTGACAGACTTAACTGAGACCAGGCGTCTGCAAAATCGTATCAGTCATTTACAGCGCTTGTCTTCGATGGGAAAAATGGTGGCTTCGCTGGCACATCAGATAAGAACGCCACTCTCTGCCGCTATCCTTTATGCGCAAAACCTAAAGCAGGGCAAGATTTCAGCGGCTAAACAACAGCGTTTCTCCGACAAACTACTTTCCCGCCTGCATTCGCTGGAACAGCAGGTCAATGACATGCTGTTGTTTGCCAAAAGTGGTGAGCAACCCATGCTGGAAGAACTCAGTACCAATAGCTTGATCCAGCAGGTGTTAATGAATACAGAGAGTTATGCCGAGCAGCATCAGGTGAAAATTAATTGTAATGATCCAAACTTGGGTGTGGTGTTGCGAGCCAATCAGACCGCATTAGTTGGGGCAATACAGAATTTGGTTAACAACGCAGTTGATGCTAGCCAGCCCGGACAGGAAGTGTTGTTGAAAACCGATGTTGATGGCGGTAGCTGGAAAGTTTCTGTTATCGATTCCGGCTGCGGCATTCCGGCCGAAAAGCAAGACAGTGTATTCACCCCATTTTTTACTGAAAAGTCTAATGGAACCGGCTTAGGTCTGGCGGTTGTCCAAACCGTGATAAAAGCGCATAACGGCTTAATTGACTGGGAGAGTCAACCAGATAAAGGCTGCCGCTTTACCTTATCACTGCCGGTGTATGAATGGTCAGAGAATAAAATGAAAGAGGTACGTTATGGTTGAGCGACAGGTATTGGTTGTTGAAGATGACGTATCGCTGCGTGAAGCAATTATCGATACACTGGAACTGGCTGACTGTCAGTGCCTTGAAGCAGCCAACGGCGAAGAAGCTTTGCTTATTTTGAAAAAGGAATCGGTGGCACTGGTTATCAGTGATGTGCAAATGCCGGGAATTGATGGCTTACAACTTCTGCGCAGCATGAATAATCAGCAATACGATATTCCGGTTATTATGATGACGGCCTTTGCCAAGGTGGATGACGCAGTTGTTGCTATGCGCGAAGGCGCCGTCGATTATCTGACTAAGCCGTTCTCAATTGAAAAGCTACAAACACTGGTTCAGCGTTATCTGCCTGATGGCGCAATTAACGATATTGAACCGGTAGCAGAAGAAGATTCCAGCCAGGCAGTACTGGCTATGGCACGAAAAGTCGCGGCCAGTGAAGCGAGCGTTATGGTCACCGGACCAAGTGGCACCGGTAAAGAAGTGCTGGCGCGTTATATTCACCAGCATTCTGACCGTTCAGACGGGCCTTTTATTGCAATTAACTGCGCAGCTATACCGGAAAACATGCTGGAATCGATGTTGTTTGGTTATGAGAAAGGCGCCTTTACCGGCGCGAATCAGTCATCGCCAGGGAAGTTTGAGCTGGCGCAGGGCGGTACTCTGTTGCTGGATGAAGTTACTGAAATGGCCATGCACTTACAGGCTAAGCTGTTAAGGGTGATTCAGGAGCGTCAGGTCGAACGTTTGGGGTCACGTAAAACCATACAGTTGGATGTCCGATTAATAGCAACTTCTAACCGAGATTTACAGCAAGCGGTGCGCGAAGGGTTATTACGTGAAGATTTAATGTACCGGCTAAACGTGTTTCCACTGCACTGGAAGTCTTTACGTGAACGGCCTGCGGACATTGTTCCTCTGGCAGAGAACTTATTGCAGCGACATAAACAGCGCTCTGGTATTAAAACGCCTGTGAATTTTTCCGCTGCAGCAGAGCAGCAGTTAATGCGTTATTCCTGGCCGGGTAATGTCCGCGAGCTGGAAAATGTGGTGCAAAGAGCTCTGGTTCTGCATCGCGATGGAGAGATTCAGCCGCAGGATCTTATGCTGGAACTGAACGACATTGCGGAAACCGTTAGCGTGTTTCCAGAGCAAGTGGATACGCCCGAAGAGAAGTCAGAAAACCTCGATGAGTCACTTTTCCATCAGGAATACCAAATTATCAAAGAGGCGCTGCAACGGCATCAGGGAAAACGTCAACCGGTCGCCGATGAACTTGGGATTAGTCCACGCACGTTGCGCTACAAGCTTGCGAAAATTCGGGAACAGGGGTTGACTCTGACCGGCTCATAATACGGTCTTGAAATACCTCTTTCATTACCATTAGCCCTGTTTCTCAGGGCTTTTCTTTGTACCTTAAAGCCGCGATTAAAAGTTGGCATTTTGTTTGCATAACTAACCTTAAATAAAGTCAGTGATGAATTTTTGACGGGGTTAATTATGAAAGTGGAAGCAAACGCACTTTACCAACAGTTACAGTCTATGGCTACGCAGGCTTCCCAGCGTGATCAGCCTACGAATGTGAACGCCCTGCAAGGCAATACCGCTCAGGCTGATTTTTCCAATATGCTGAAAAATGCATTGGATAACGTCAACGAACTGCAGCAAACCTCAGGTGATTTAAAAACTCGCATGGAACTCGGTGACCCGAATGTCACGCTGGAGCAAACCATGATAGCCAGTCAGAAGTCGAGCATAGCGTTTGAGGCAACAGTTCAGGTGCGCAACAAAGTGGTTGAAGCGTACAAAGAAATAATGTCAATGCCGGTATAACCGCTGCATTACTGGAGATATAAGTCGTGGCTGAATCAACAGATTTAATGGTACAAGATACTGACTTACCGGATAGCAACAATTCTGGTAATGAAGACAGTGGTGAGAAAACCGGCATCATGACGATGCTGGGCAACTTTGACATGCTGCGTCAGGTCATTGTCGTGCTAGCGTTAGCTATCTGCGTTGCTATCGCTGTTTTTATTATGCTGTGGGCGCAGGAGTCAACTTATCGTCCATTAGGTCAGTTAGAAACGGAGGAGTTGATCAGCACCCTCGACTACATGGATGCAAATGGCATTGAATACCAGGTGGAAGGCAATACGGTTTCAGTACCTGAAGAAAACTACGATGCTATTAAGTTGCAACTGACCCGCGCTGGTGTTGATTACGGTAATTCGACCAATAACGGCTCTGAAATTTTAATGAGCGAACCGGGTTTCGGCGTTAGTCAGCGACTGGAACGTGAGCGCCTCATTCATTCCCGTGAAGTTCAGTTAGCGCGCGCTATTGAAGAAATCAAAAAAGTGTCTGCTGCCCGAGTATTGCTTGCCGTACCTAAAGAAAATGTTTTCGCCCGTCGCGAAAAAGAACCCAAAGCGTCGGTTATGCTGAATGTTCGTGGTGGTACCTCGCTCAGTGAAGAAGAAGTCGCGTCAATTGTGGATATGGTCGCGTCATCCGTTACCGGTCTGAACACCGAGAGCGTAACCGTAACTGACCAGGCTGGCCGCCTGCTCAACTCTGGTTCACAAAGTGCGTTGGCAGCGAAAAGTTCGCGCGAATACCAAATTGAACAAAAACGTGAAGAAGCCTACTTAGAAAAAATAGACAGTATTTTGATTCCTGTGCTGGGCTATGACAACTATACCGCACAAGTTGACGTGACTATGGACTTTACTCAGCGTGAAGAAACTCAGCGGCAGTTTAATCCTGATATGCCAGCCATTCGCAGTGAAATGACAGTTGAAAACCGCTCGATGGGTAGTGCAATTGGCGGTATTCCTGGCGCGTTAACAAATCAACCCCCACTGGATTCAGACATTCCTGAAGAAGCTGGAGATGGCACTGCCGGTGGCGGTGCTACGGGCAGTACTCACCGTGAAGCAACCCGTAATTATGAGCTTGATAATTCAGTCACTTATACCCGGAACCAAACCGGTACCATTAAGCGTTTGAGTGTTTCTGTTGCGGTTAACCATGAAGCAATAACAAATGAAGCGGGCGAAGGCGAAACGCAAGCGCGTAGCGCTGAAGAAATCGCAAATATTCGCCGTTTGCTGCAAGGTGGTTTAGGTTTTGATATTAATCGTGGTGACAGTATTGAAGTGGTGTCAGTACCGTTCGCGCAGTTGCCTGACTTAGGTGCCGGTGAGACGCCAGTGTGGGAAGAACCATGGTTCTGGCGGGCTTTCCGTCTGGTGATGGGCGCACTGGTTATTATGGTATTGATTCTGGCGGTGGTTCGTCCAATGCTGAAGAAACTGATGAATCCGGAATCGGGTGTGGAAGATGATGCCGATGCGTTTTCCGATGAGGAATCGATGGGCGATGAAACCATTGATCTGTTATCCTCACAGTTTGATGAGAGTGCAGTTGGGTTTGGGGCTGATGGTAGCCTGCAACTACCGGACTTGCATAAAGATGAAGACTTGTTAAAAGCGGTTCGCGCGTTGGTTGCCAACGAGCCTGAGCTGTCCTCACAAGTGGTTAAAGCGTGGTTGAACGAAGATGCCTGATCAAGATACTAGAACCAAACGCGGTAAGGTTGAGTTTGATGTCGACACTTTAGAAGGTGTTGAGAAAGCGGCTATTTTACTGCTTAGCTTATCGGAAGAAGATGCGGCTCAGATTCTGAAACATCTGGAACCTAAACAGGTGCAGAAAGTGGGTATGGCAATGGCGAGCCTGGAAGATTTTAACCAGGACAAAGTAAACGCTGTGCACCATTTATTCCTGGAAGACATTCAGAAGTTCACAAATATTGGCTTCAAGAGTGAGGAGTTTGTGCGTAAGGCACTTACCTCCGCACTAGGTGAGGACAAAGCCGGTAACCTGATTGAACAGATTGTCATGGGCGGCGGCTCGAAAGGTCTTGATTCACTGAAGTGGATGGACTCTAAACAGGTAGCCACTATTATCCGTAACGAGCACCCGCAGATCCAGACCATTGTCCTGTCTTACCTTGACCCCGAGCAAAGCGCCGAAATTATGGCGCAGTTCCCGGACAAAGTACGTCTGGACTTAATGATGCGAATAGCCAACTTAGAAGAAGTTCAGCCAGCAGCCTTGCAGGAACTGAACGAAATTATGGAAAAACAATTTGCCGGTCAGGCTGGTGCTCAGGCGGCGAAGATGGGCGGCCTGAAAGCGGCAGCCAATATCATGAACTATCTGGATACCAACATCGAAGGTCAGTTGATGGACTCTATCCGCGAGCAGGACGAAGAGATGAGTCAGAGTATTCAGGACCTGATGTTTGTGTTCGAAAACCTGGTGGAAGTCGACGACCGTGGTATTCAGGCCTTGCTGCGTGAAGTGGAAGGTGAAACTTTGCAAAAAGCGATGAAAGGTGCGGACGACGCGGTTCAGGAGAAAATATTCAAGAACATGTCGAAACGTGCCGGCGATATGCTGCGTGATGACCTTGAAGCTATGGGGCCGATTCGTATTAGTGATGTAGAGGCCGCGCAGAAAGATATTCTGGCAGCGGCGCGCCGTTTAGCTGACGCAGGTGAAATTATGCTTGGCGGCGGTGGCGGTGACGAATTCCTATAAGGGTTTAACGCATAATGACGGATGATAAAGACGCAACCCAGCTTTGGGATTTACCTGACATGACCTCGGAAGAGCTTAAGCAGGGCTCTCAGGTAAATGCGTTAAACAAACCCCGGCGCTGGCAATATGAGCCGCCGGAAGCGGACAATGAACAGGAAGAAGAGCTTAAGCCTCTGACCGCAGAACAATTGGAAGAAATTCGCCAGGCCGCACGCGAAGAAGGCCATAAAGAAGGTTTTGACGAAGGCCGCAATGAAGGCCTTAAGAAAGGCTATGACGAAGGTTACGAAGCTGGTAAAAAAGACGGTTTTGAAGCCGGTGAACAGCAGGGTGTTGAAGCTGGTAAAGAAGCCATGCAGGAGCAACAGCAGCAGTTAAGAGTTTTGCTGCAGAGTTTGTCTCATCCGAATGAACGTATTACCGAAGCGGTTCAGGACGAGCTGATTGATATGGTCACTGAACTGACTCGAGTCATCTGTCTGGATGTCGCTGCTAATTCAAAAGAACTCATCGTAAAAGCCGTGCGCGAAGCTATTGCGGTCTTACCGGTTACTGATCAGCGGGTCATTATTCATCTGAATGAAGAAGACTTAGCTATTTTGCAAAGTACATTTAGCGAAGACGAACTGAAAGAAAAAGGCTGGTTGCTAAATAAAGACGATTTACTGGAACGCGGCGGCTGCCGGGTTACTACAGAAAGCTCCACCATAGATTACACCCTGACCAGCCGTATGGAAGATGTGTTCTCCAAATTAAAAGGTTAACCCATGAGCGCTTCTGAGCAGTTAGTGAAACAACTACGCAAAAAACGTGAGCGTATCCAAAAGCCATCAGTGGCTGTGTCGGGATATCTTACCCGCGTCGTCGGTTTAATGTTTGAGGCCGTTGGCTGCCGTGCTCCGGTGGGTTCAAGTGTGGCGGTTGAGGCTGACAGTGGTGATATTGAAGCCGAAGTGGTGGGGTTTGAAGGCAACATCAGTTACTTAATGCCCACCGAAGACGCTCATGGCGTTATTCCCGGAGCCAGAGTACGCCCACTAAACCGCAAAAACCAATTGCCGCTGGGTATGGAACTGCTGGGTCGTGTTATTGATGCTCGTGGCGAGCCCCTTGATGATAAAGGCCCCATTTTTTCTGACGGAAAAACCTACCGAAGCAAACCCATGAACCCACTGAACCGACGTCAGGTGAAGCAGCCGCTGGACGTTGGCGTAACGGCTATTAATGCCTGCTTAACCGTGGGGCAGGGGCAGCGAATGGGGCTGTTTGCCGGTAGTGGGGTGGGTAAAAGTGTGCTGTTGGGCATGATGACTCGCGGTACCACGGCGGATGTGATTGTAGTTGGCCTGATAGGCGAACGTGGCCGGGAAGTAAAAGAATTTATAGAAGAAATACTTGGTGAGGAAGGCCGTGAAAAAGCGGTTGTAATAGCAGCGCCTGCTGACCAGTCGCCGCTTATTCGTTTACGTGGTTGTGAAACAGCCTCTCAGGTTGCCGAATATTTTCGTGACCAGGGTCTGAATGTGTTGCTGTTAATGGATTCACTGACTCGTTACGCCATGGCGCAACGGGAAATTGCCCTTGCTGTGGGTGAACCACCGGCAACCAAAGGTTATCCGCCTTCTGTTTTTGCTAAGTTACCAGCATTGGTCGAGAGAGCAGGGAATGGCGGCGACGGACAAGGTTCTGTGACCGCGTTTTATACGGTTCTGACCGAGGGCGACGATTTGCAGGATCCTATTGCGGACTCCGCGAGAGCAATACTGGACGGACATATTGTACTGAACCGGGAACTGGCCGACAGCGGTCATTATCCGGCAATTGATATTGAAGCTTCTATTAGCCGGGTTATGCCACAGGTTGTTTCGGAAGAGCATATGCAACAGGCGATTAAAGTTAGACAGTGGTACTCAAGTTACCGTCGCAATCGCGACTTGATTTCCATTGGCGCATACACCCGCGGAAGTGACCCGGCTATCGATCAGGCTATTGCAATGCAGCCGCGAGTAAGTATGTTTTTGCAACAGAAAATGCGGGAAGTTGTGAACTATGATGAGAGCTTGTTGCTGCTTAATCAGCTAGTCAATCCGAAGCAGAAACAGTCAGCGAGCATGTAACTTATGGCTGAGTTGGCACAATTGGAAATGTTACTGGAGTTGGAACAGAGGCGCGAAGATAAAGCCGCACAGGATTTCTCTCAGGTACAGCAACAGGTTCAGGAGCAACAGATGCGCCTGGACGGTATGTCAAAATATCGACTCGACTACTTAAATCAGTTGCAGCATCGCGGGCAAAGCGGGATTGCTTCAATTCAGGTAGGGCAGTATCACGCATTTGTCGGTAAGTTAGATGAAGGTGTTGAACAGTTGCATCACGATATTATTAAGTTGCAGCAAGTGTTACAACAGCGCAAAGATCGTTGGCTGGCGCAGCGTCGCAAGCGTGAGTCGATAGATTTTTTAATAAAAGAAAAGCGCAAGCGTGAGCAAATAGCAGAAGCCAGAAAAGAACAAAATAATCTGGACGATTTTAGCAGCCAGCGTTTTATTCGCGCCAGAAAATAGTTGGAACGAAATTTGCTTAGATACTTACTAGATATTGTTTGCTCAGCTATTGAAAATAGCGCAAGCGCATTGCGAAGTATTATTAAGCAAGGCGTCAATAAGCACTTAATTCAGGAATAAAACTATGCAACAGCTGCTTAATTTAACCGAGTCTGCCGACAACTTTGCACGTATTGGTAAAGGTAACGATCTTTCATTAAAGAGCACCGATGGTGATAGCGGTGAGTTCTCGCGGCTGATGCTACAACAAAATAGTGGCGATAAAGAGCTGCAACAACTGGCCGCCAAAATTGAAGCTTACCAGAAAGCCGGTAATGACGGTGAAGGTGAGGTTGAAGGCAAAGACATTGAACGCAAAAATATTGGCGAGCCGGTGACCCGAAATTTATGGGAATTGTTGCAGCAAATGAAGCAGGAAAGTGCTGAAGTTAGCTCTGAAGGCGAAACCGTGGTTAGTGACGAGAGTGATCTTGCTGCGGGCGATGGCGAACTAAAAATGACAGATGAGCAACTGGCGGAAATGCTGGAAGCTTTAATGGCTAAGCTGGATTCTGCCGATGAAGGCGAGGGCGATGCCGTTATGACCGATGCCGAGCGGCAGAAATTTGCCGATGAGCTGCTGGCCGGCATGACCGATAGCGATAAACAGGCACTGCAGGCAAAGCTTCAACAGTTGATCCAGGCCGCAGAGCAGGGCGAAGGCACTGAAAGTGCCGTTGAAGATGCCGGTAAGTTCATAGTTAATTTGCTTGAACCGCTATTGCCGAAAGCCGATGCTGATAAGTTATTAGTAGGTAATGAAAAAGCGTTAACTCAGGCTTTGAATGAGGCTGCAGAGCTTGTGCTGGCTCAATTGTCTGCATCTCCGGACAAAAATTCAGGCAAGCCGCAAAGTGCTGAAGAATTAACAAATTTGCTTAAGCAACTAGAGCAGCAGGTTTCCGCACAACAAGCGAAAGGCGAAAGTAGTGAGTTGAGTTTAGCGGAGCAAAAGAAACTGCAGCAGTTTACTGCCGAGTTACGCAAAATTTTAGCCAGCCAAAATGGCGGCGCAGATAAACCTCAGGCTTTGACTCAGGAACAGTCGGCTAAAGCTGAGCAATTATTGGCTGAAGTAAGGCAATTATTAAAAGGCCGTACAGGACTGAGTGAAAAGTCGGTAGAGGGTAAGGCGTCAGAGTCGGTTATTACAGCAACAGACGTTAAAGCCGGTAAAGAAAAAGCTGGTTCTGGCGATATTGGTGCTAAAAGCGATGACGGCAAGCAAACGACTAAAGCTGCTTCTGTGAATACAGCTGTTGAAGCAGAAACAAAGGTAGCCGATGCGGGTCAGCAGGGACAAGTCTTTCGGAATAACACCGACGCTTTAGTTGACGCCAGTGCGGCCCGGGCCATTCAGGGGCAAATGGTGTCAACCGCGCAGGGAACTGTAGCTGCGAATGAATCCAGTCAGGCTAATACTTTGCAGGCATTGCAACGTCCATTAGACTTGCAGCAAACGGAAGCGTCGCAAAAATTGCAGGAACGCATCAATATTATGATGAGCAGGAATATCCAACGTGCGGATATTCGTCTGGATCCGCCGGAACTTGGTAGTGTTCACATTCGCGTTAACATGAGCGGTGAGCAGGCATCAGTGCAATTTCAGGCCCAGACACAACAGGCTCGAGATGCGTTAGAGACGACCATGCCGCGATTACGCGAAATGCTGGAGCAGCAAGGCATCAATTTAGCTGATACCCAGGTTGGAGAGCAAAGCAAAGAAGGCGGGCGCACCGCTGGCGGGCAAGCCGGAGGATCTCATGATGCGGAAGACTGGGCTGTTGAGGGCGAAATAGCTTTAGAAGAAGGCCGGGTGCTTGCTGATGGACAAGTCGATTTCTATGTCTGAAACGGTATATCTAAAGCGGCTATCAAGCTATAGTAACTGTCGGTGGGCGGTAATACAGGAAATTGAGCATGGCAGAAGATAAAGACAACAACGATACGGAACAAACTGAAGAGCAGACCGGTGGTAAGAAGAAAAAACTGATTATCTTCGGTGGTATCGGTATTGTTTTAATCATTACCGTAGTCTTGGTGCTGTGGCTATTCGGTGGCTCGTCTGAGGGGGAGTCAGCTGGTGCAAATAACACAAGCAGTTCGGCCGCGCCGTCGTCATCGCCACGCCCGGAAATTGGCAATGCACTTTATGTTGGTATGCCCCGGCCTTTCGTTTTCATTGTCCCGGGTGACTCACGTGAGCGAACAGTACAAATTAAAGCGCAGTTAATGGTGCGCGGCGAAGAGAGTGAAGAACTGGCGAAAAAGCATATTCCGTTAATTGAAGGCACGCTGCATGAGGTGTTTTCCTCAACCACGGCTGACAGGTTAAAAACAGCCGAGGGTAAAGGTCAATTACGTGAACTGGCTTTGACTGAAGTTCGTTCTGCGCTTGAAGAAGTAACCGGGAAACCGGTTGTTGAACAGGTTTTATTTACCAGCTTGGTAATGCAATAAGTGAGCTATTATGGCTGTGAGTGACTTACTATCTCAAGACGAAATTGACGCGCTTTTACATGGTGTTGATGACGTTGAAGAAGAGGACACAGAGAAAGAATCCGCCTCTGCGGATGCGCTCGACTATGACTTTTCGTCGCAAGATAGAATTGTTCGTGGGCGCATGCCAACGCTGGAAATTGTTAATGAGCGTTTTGCCCGCCATATGCGGGTCAGCTTGTTTAACATGATGCGGCGCACCGCCGAAGTGTCTATTAACGGTGTCCAGATGATTAAATTTGGTGAGTACGTGCATACATTGTTCGTACCGACCAGTTTAAACATGGTGCGTTTCCGCCCGCTTAAAGGAACGGCACTAATTACTATGGAGGCGCGTTTAGTCTTCATTCTGGTCGATAACTTTTTCGGTGGCGATGGTCGCTACCACGCAAAAATTGAAGGCCGTGAATTTACGCCGACCGAGCGGCGCATTATTCAAATGTTGCTGAAGCTGGTATTTGAAGATTACAAAGAAGCCTGGGCTCCGGTCATGGACGTGGGCTTTGAATATTTAGACTCGGAAGTTAACCCGGCCATGGCTAACATTGTTAGCCCAACCGAAGTTATCGTTATTAGTTCGTTTCATATTGAGTTAGACGGTGGTGGGGGAGACTTCCACATTGCTTTGCCTTACTCCATGCTGGAACCTATTCGCGAGCTGTTAGATGCCGGTGTGCAGTCGGATAAAGAAGACACCGACATGCGCTGGAGTAAAGCGTTGCGCGACGAAATTATGGACGTTCCGGTGGAAATGATTGCCAAACTGGCACAAACCGAAATGTCGTTACGCGAAGTGATGGATTTACGCGAGGGTGACGTTATTCCGCTTGAGTTACCAGACGACTTAACCGTGCTAATTGAAGATTTACCGACTTTCCATGCGAAAATGGGGCGTTCAAGAGACAATGTCGCTTTGAAAATTTCAGAGAAAATTAAACGTCCTGAAACCGTGAAGTCGGATATTCATATGTTGACTCGAGGAGGCCGCCGAATTGGTGGTGATGCCGAGTTACAACAGTTAGAAGAAGATATTGATTTATAATAATTGCTGCTTGAGAAAGTGAGGTTGCAACATGAGTAACGATGATAAAGATATGGATGACTGGGAAGCAGCAATGGCTGAACAGGAAGCTGCTGAAGATGAAGAAAGTGGCGAATCAGAAACCAGCGAAGACGCAGGAAAGTCGTCCAGCCACTCGGGTATGGATAATGTGCAGACCGCTGAGCTGGAAGAACTGAGTGAAGATAAGCCAGTAACTGAGGAAGAAAAGCGCAAGCTTGACGCCATTCTTGATATTCCTGTCACCATTTCGATGGAAGTAGGACGTAGCCAAATTAGCATTCGTAATTTGCTGCAATTAAACCAGGGCTCAGTGGTTGAACTGGAACGCGTGGCCGGTGAACCGCTGGATGTACTGGTTAACGGTACCTTGATTGCGCATGGCGAGGTGGTTGTTGTTAATGATAAATTCGGGATACGCTTAACCGATGTTATTAGTCAGATTGAACGTATTCGTAAGCTTCGCTAGTTTGATGCTGTTTCCCTCTGCTGCAAAGGCAGAAGAGAAAGCAGGCATTATTTCAGGCAATGACATAGGCGCCATGGTTTTGGCGCTTTTTGCCGTTTTAGCGGTCATTGTGGTTTTAGCCTCGCTGTTAAAACGCTTTAACCTTAAGTTCCAGGGCGCATCTGGTCTAAAAGTACTGAGTAGCGTGTCTTTAGGGCCCAAAGAGCGGCTGGTTATTGTGGATGTTGGTGGGCAGAAGTTGTTACTTGGCGTAACCCAGCAACGTATAGAATGCCTGAAAGAGCTGCCAGGCGATATCAACCTGGAAGGAAAACAAGAACAATGAACCGCTGGTTGCTGCTTAGTATTTTAGCCGTTTTGTGTCTGCTGCCTGATCAGGCTTTTGCCTGGCAGGATCTTACCGCCGTCACTGTAAAAACAAATCCCGATGGTAGTGAAGAGTACTCTGTAACGCTGCAAATTCTGGCGATAATGACGGCGCTGACCTTCATTCCCGCTATGGTCATTATGATGACCTCATTTACCCGAATTATTATCGTTTTAGCTATTTTGCGTCAGGCTATTGGTCTGCAACAGTCACCTTCTAACCAGGTGTTACTGGGCATCGCGTTGTTTCTGAGCTTTTTCATAATGACACCGGTTTTAAACGAAATTAACGACAAGGCGTTGCAGCCCTATTTAAACGAAGAAATTCAGTCGATGGAGGCGGTCGACAGAGCAAAGGCGCCGATAAAAGCCTTTATGCTGGCGCAAACACGCTTAACCGATTTAGAAACCTTTGTCGAAATATCCGGAACCGAGGGTGTGGAAGAGCCGGAGGACGTGCCTATGTCGGTGCTGATCCCGTCATTTATAACCTCCGAGCTAAAAACCGCTTTTCAAATTGGCTTTATGCTGTTTATTCCGTTTTTGATTATCGACTTGGTGGTCGCCAGTGTGCTTATGGCCATGGGTATGATGATGCTGTCGCCAATGATTGTATCGCTGCCGTTTAAACTCATGTTGTTCGTGCTGGTTGATGGCTGGAGTTTAACTATGAGTACCCTGGCCGGAAGTTTCGGGGTTTAGGAGGCAATATGTCACCGGAAATGTTTCTCGACATTTTTCAGGAAGCTCTGAAGGTTATCGTAATTATGGTGGCTTTTATAATTATTCCCGGGCTTTTAGTAGGTCTGGTCGTTGCGGTTTTCCAGGCAGCTACCTCTATCAACGAGCAAACCTTAAGTTTTTTGCCTCGCTTACTCGTCACTCTTGCGGTCATTGGTCTTGGCGGACACTTTCTGACTGAAACCGTAATGGACTTCACTATCGAGATGTTTAACCGGATACCTGAAGTGGTCGGCTAATGGATCTGGTCACTTCCGTTCTGCTCGAGTGGTTGGAACAACATCTGTGGCCACTAACACGGGTGTCATCAATGATCATGAGTATGGCGCTGTTCTCCGGCACCATAGTGAACTCCCGCGTTAAAATCTTTTTGTCTCTTGCTATTATTATGGCCGTTTCACCTGCTTTGCCGGAAATTAATCCGGGGGTTGAAATGATGTCGGTAGGCGGGTTCTTAGTTACAGCACAGCAAGTCGTTATTGGCGTTGCCTTAGGGTTACTTTCCATTTTGTTCCTGCAAACATTCGTTCTCGGTGGTCAAATTATTGCCATGCAAATTGGTTTGGGGTTCGCTTCTATGGTTGACCCTACCAATGGCCAGCAAGTACCGGTTATTGCGCAGTTCTTCCTAATGTTAGCCAGTCTGGTTTTTCTCGCGTTCGACGGGCATTTATTAATGATTCATATGGTTGTTGCCAGTTTTGACGCAATACCTGTGGGTATGACCGGGTTGGATGCCGACGCGTTGTTTGCTGTTGCGGAGTGGGGCGTTTACATGTTCTCGGCAGCCTTAACCGCAATGCTTTCGGGTGTCATTGCGTTGTTGTTAATTAACTTAAGTTTTGGGGTTATGACCCGGGCGGCTCCACAGCTGAACATTTTTGCTATTGGTTTTCCTATTACCATGGTCAGTGGGTTAGTAGTCGTGTGGCTGACCATGGGCGGCTTTATTTTTCACTTCGAAAACCAATGGGCGCGGGTGGTACAAACCATGTGCGAGATACTAGGTAGTCAATGTGCTTAAATCGACTTTCTCTGACAAAGGGTAGTAAGCATGGCTGAGACTGATCAGGAACGTACAGAAGACCCCACGGAGCGACGAAAACAGCAGGCCCGCGAAAAAGGCCAAATTGCTCGCTCCAAGGAAATGGGAACGGCCTTCGTTCTGGTAAGTGCCGCCGTGTCGTTTTTCTGGTTCGGTGGAGCCCTGTACCAGGGCGTCCGTAACGTTTTTGAAATTATGTTTACGCTCGACCGGCAACACGCCTTTGATACCAGCAAAATGTATGAAGCCTTCGCTATTGCCTTTGGTGAAATACTCTGGCCAATACTGACCATTTTTGCCTTTATCGTTGTGTTTACCTTCCTTGGAAACAGCTGGTTGGGTGGCATTAACTTTTCCGCTCAGGCAATGGCACCTAAATTTAACCGGATGAATCCGCTTAATGGATTTAAACGGATGTTTGGTGTTCAGGCGTTGGTGGAGCTGATAAAAGCCATAGCTAAGTTTATGGTGGTAGCTGTTTCTGCATACTTTCTGCTTAAGTGGAAATTTGTCGATATTCTGCAAATGTCTATGGGACAGATGCCGACCATGATTGGGAACGCGCTGGACACCCTGCTATGGATGTTCTTACTGTTGTGTTTATCGATATTCCTTATCGTCGTTATTGATGCTCCCTTTCAGGTATGGAAACACAATAAAGACTTAAAAATGAGTAAGCAGGAAGTCAAGGACGAACATAAAGACACTGAGGGGAGTCCTGAAGTGAAAGGGCGTATTCGTCGCCTGCAAATGGAAATGGCAAACCGTCGAATGATGCAGGAAGTACCTAAGGCCGATGTTGTTGTCACGAACCCGACGCACTACGCTGTCGCGTTGAAATACGATGATGGTGGCGCGCAGGCGCCGGTTCTTCTCGCTAAAGGAACCGATGAAACCGCTGCAAAAATTCGTGAAATTGCTCTGGAATATGAAATTCCGCTGGTTGCTTCGCCGGGGCTTGCCCGCTCAATTTATCATACCACCGAGCTGGAAAAAGAAATCCCGAAAGGCTTGTTCGTGGCCGTGGCACAGATTCTTGCATACGTATATCAATTACGAATGTTTAAGAAAGGACAGGCGAAACGTCCGAAAAAACCTCCTATGGATAAAGATATTCCGGACGATTTACGTTACTAACCAGCCGAATTACGACGTCATTAGACTCGCATAATTTGCGCGATAAGACGGGCTGCTATATCATTCGCCACCATTCGTGCCGATATCGGCAGTGGCAAATTTGGACTAAGCAGTTATGGCTAAACTTTCTTTGTGCCTGGCACAGCTGGACTTTACGGTTGGTGCCATTCACAACAACACCGCCCTAATTTTAAAGACGCTGCGTGAGCAGGGTGAGCAACACGACATTATTGTGTTCCCTGAGCTGGCTATTACGGGTTATCCGCCGGAAGACTTATTATTCCGCGATGACTTACATCAGGCGGTGGATAACGCCGTAGAGCAAATCAGCGCAGCAGCTTCAGATTGTGTAGTTATTGTTGGTCACCCTCAGGCTGTTGGCGGAGAGCTTTTCAACGCAATGTCCGTGCTACATCGCGGGGAATGCCTGCATCGCTACTTTAAACAGCGTTTGCCCAATTACGGTGTTTTTGATGAGCAACGCTACTTTATTCCGGGCCATCAGAGTCAGGTGTTTGAATGGCAGGGCGTGCGCATTGGCTTACAAATTTGTGAAGACTTGTGGCATCCGCAACCGTTACAACAATTACTGGACGACGACATTGATCTGGTGCTTTCAATTAATGCTTCCCCGTATGAGTTAAACAAGCACGAACAACGCTTAGGTGTGTTGAAGCAGCGTGTGGCAGAAGCCGGCAAACCCATTTTGTATTTGAATAATTGCGGTGCGCAGGATGAACTGGTGTTCGATGGCCATTCACTGGTTTTAGATGCCGAAGGTGAGTTGGTCGCCGAGTTACCGCACTGTGAAATGACCACGGCAACTGTAACTTACGAAGACAAAGCTATCAGTTGTGCCGGTTTTGAGGCACATGCCGAGCAAAATGATCTGGCTCATGTTTATGACGCTTTGGTGCTGGCGGTGCGTGACTATGTGACCAAGAATGGCTTCTCCGGCGTTGCATTGGGTTTGTCAGGTGGTATCGATTCGGCATTAACTTTGGCAATAGCAAGCGACGCTCTGGGAGCCGATAAGGTTCATGCTGTTATGATGCCGTTTCGTTATACTTCAGATATGAGTCTGGAAGATGCAGAGAAGCAAGCTGATACCTTAGGTGTTCGCTACGACGTTGTGCCAATTGAGCCCATGTTTAATGAGTTTATGACTCAGTTGGGACCGTTATTCGGAGAGACCGAAACCGATACCACCGAAGAAAACCTGCAGTCCCGCTGTCGCGGTGTATTACTTATGGCTTTATCCAATAAAACCGGTTCGCTGGTGTTGGCTACTGGCAACAAAAGTGAAATGGCGGTGGGTTATGCAACCTTATATGGTGATATGTGTGGCGGTTTTGCGCCTATTAAAGACATTCCTAAGTTGCTGGTTTATCAATTGGCCGAGTTTCGTAATACTCGGGGTGCCTGCATACCTCAAAGGGTTATAGACAGACCGCCTTCTGCTGAACTCGCACCCGATCAAGTGGATTCTGATTCGCTACCAGACTATAGCGATTTAGATCGCATTCTGGCATTGTATGTAGAGAGAGACTGGTCGGTAACCGATATTATCGCAGCCGGATTTACAGAGGAAGACGTGCGCCGGGTGGTTCGCCTGGTCGACTTGAATGAATACAAGCGTCGCCAATCTGCGGTCGGGCCTAAAGTAACACCTCGTAACTTTGGTAAAGATCGTCGTTACCCTATTACCAGTCACTATCGCCATGAATTACAGCGACAAGGTCAATAGGACAAATACTGATGAAAAAAGTTGAAGCCATTATTAAGCCGTTTAAGTTGGACGATGTGCGCGAAGCGCTGTCGGAAGTCGGCATTGCCGGTATGACTGTGTCAGAGGTAAAAGGCTTTGGTCGTCAGAAAGGCCATACCGAACTTTATCGTGGCGCGGAGTACATGGTCGATTTTCTACCAAAAGTAAAACTGGAAGTGGTGGTTGCGGATAGCGAAGTTGAGCGTTGTATTGAAGCCATTATGGAAACAGCTCAAACTGGGAAAATTGGTGATGGGAAAATTTTCATTACCGAAATTGAACGTGTTATTCGTATTCGTACCGGAGAGGAAAACGAGGACGCGGTATAAGCTACCGCGCCATTCGTTGAAAGAAACTAGCGGGCTGAGACTAACTGATTCTCAGGAAAGTTTGCTCTCAGCACCTTCATTGCGTCTTCACGCAGTTCAGGCAGTTCCAGTTGATCATAACTTTCTACCATTATCGCTAAGGCATTCTCTACTTCCGGTGTATCTGAAAAGTGCTCTAATACATACCGGCCGCGGTTAGCTGCTGCTAAGTATGCCTGACGCTCCATATAGTACTGAGCGATAGCCAGTTCTTTTTTAGCTAAACGGCTTTTTAATGCAATTAAACGCTTCTTAGCATCTGCAGCGTATTCGCTTTTCGGGTACTTGCGAACTAACTCAGCGAAATCTTTAAACGCTTCTTCCGCCATAGATGAGTCCCGGTCAGAGCGGTCAACGCCAGCCAGATTATGTATAGCGTTGTGCTCCGCACGCTGATTAACCAGCCCACGCATATAGAGTGCATAATCGACATCTTTATGATTTGGGTTCAGGCTGATGAAGCGATCAATCGCGGCTAAAGCTTCATCTGTATTATCGAGTTTATAATGCAGATAAATAAGGTCTAGCTGAATTTGATGGGCAAAAGGACCAAAAGGGTAACGCTTGTTCAGGCCGGATAATTGCTCCTGCGCCAAATTCAAATTACCATTAGCCATACTCTCCTGAGCCTGCTCATACATGGCTTCGACTTGTGTTTTCGCAACTTGCTCTTCTTCCGACTGGCTTGAACAACCCGCTAACATTAATCCCAGAACCGATGATAAAACGAGGCTTCGGCTTAACTTATTACTAAACATATTATGAAGGATTCCCTTTATTTTTTTGGCGCTGCACCGGCAAACCGTTACACTAGCATATTCTTGCATTCTAACGCAGCCGTAAAGGCTTTGACAGTCGAAACCCAATATATGAACAAAAGCATTGAATTAGAAGCCATTGTTACCGAGTCTCTGGCTGGAAAAAGATTAGACCAGGCACTTGCAGAGTTGTTCCCCGACTACTCAAGGTCTCGCTTAAAAAGCTGGATAACTGATGGAAAAGTGACCATTGATACAAAAGTCATCGAGAAACCGCGAGAAAAGGTGGTTGCCGGTGCTTTAGTTGCAGTGGACGCAGAAATTGAGGGGGAGGAGCGGCACGAAGCACAGCCGGTGGAACTGGATATCGTTTATGAAGATGACGATATTCTGGTCATCAACAAGCCTGCGGGCTTAGTTGTCCACCCCGGTGCAGGAGCGCCGGACAGAACCTTACTTAATGGTTTGTTGCATTACGATCCACAGCTCGATTTGGTGCCGCGGGCGGGTATTATTCATCGCTTAGATAAAGACACTACCGGGCTGATGGTTGTTGCGCGTAACGTGCCTGCACAAACGCAATTAGTATCAATGATGCAGGATCGGGACATTACCCGCGAATATGAAGCGGTCTGTAATGGCGTAATGACTGCCGGCGGCATGGTTGATCAACCTATCGGTCGGCATCCGACAAAACGCACGCATATGGCGGTGGTGCAGTCTGGCAAGGCAGCAGTTACACATTATCGTGTGCTGGATCGTTACAGAGCGCATACATTACTTCG
>Ga0114932_10001718_pt1 | contig 24432 bp, 26 predicted proteins | sample 2SBtaG_2_FD_87286 | JGI IMG/M metagenome (GOLD analysis project Ga0114932, IMG submission 87286) | Deep subsurface microbial communities from Kolumbo volcano to uncover new lineages of life (NeLLi) - 2SBTROV12_ACTIVE470 metaG | ecosystem: Environmental > Aquatic > Marine > Volcanic ...
CCGTTCAGCCAAAACAATATCGGCTTCCAATATATCTTTCTTCTTATCTATTGGAAAACTCTCCCCACTAAGTATGGCCTCATTAACTCTAAGGTTCTTTGATTCCAAAATTCTACAATCTGCTAAAATTTTATCTCCACGATTGAATAAAACTATATCTCCTGGAACGAGAAGCCTAGAATCAATTTCCTTTTGAATACCTCCTCTAAAAACTTTAACCTTATAATTCAAACTCTTTCTCAATTTTTCAATTATCTCTTCAGCCTTATACTCTTGAAAAAAACCAATACCTCCATTAAGAAAAACGATAACACCAATAACAATCGCATCAATAAAATGCCCAATCATAATAGAGACCGCTATAGCTAAGATAAGAATCAAAACAAGCAAAGATTTAAACTGGTCAACAAAAATTCCAAACTTACTCCTGCCATCATGTTTACGAAGAACATTTTTTCCATATTTCGCAAATCTATTTTGAACTTCACTCTCATCTAAGCCTTCCCTAGAACTCTTCAAATTTTTCAACACCTCTTTAGGAGACTTTGCATGCCAATCCATCTTTCTCAAAGACAGAACAGAATTATAAACTTACCTAAACCCCTTCGCTAACTTTCTCACCGACTTGAACAGTCTCTCCATCCTCTCCGGCCTTCATTTCAATCTTAGCTTCCTCGTCTGCTTTCTCCGCCAAAGCCTTCATCTTATCTTCAATTGCAGATTCTCCTGTCTTCAAATCTTGTTCCTTCTTTTCTCTAGCAAGTCTTTTCTTTCTTGGCTCTTCTAAAATAAGTTCTTCTCCGACAAATTCCTCAAGGCTAGGAAGAGGTTTATCAATTTTATGCTCCTTCATATATTCTCTAGCCATCAACCAGAAAAACAATCCAAGAGATTTATTTGATTTATTATTTCCAATCATCACAACATCAATATCAGCAGTGTGGTTATTAGTATCACAGAAACCAGCAACAGGAATTCGAATATTCTTCGCGTCAGTCAAAGCATTTTTATCTAACCAAGGGTCACAAATCACAACCATCTTAGTTTCAATAAAATTATCAAGCATAGTATTTGTTAAAACACCTGTAGGATACTTCTTTGTAAAAATTCTAACGCCTGTCAATTCAGCAAACATCTTCGCAGCTCTCCATCCAGCCTCTCTCTTACAAACAAGAGTCCATTCATCCGGCTTAAACTGCTTGATAAATTCAATTCCTTCTGCCAACTTTTTATCAACCAACAAGGTATTCAAAATAGCAAGGCCATCAAGTCTCCTACGATAAACATATTTTCTCATTGTCGGAGTAATAACTTTAGTCCCCAAATAGCTAGCAGTCTTAATATAATCCTCAAGAGGTGTTAAAATAGTTTGGTCTTCTTTTCGAACTTCTTCAGAGGGCACACTTTCAGTTACCTTAGTTTCTTTAACGATTTTCTTTGTCTCTGCCATTGTAAATTTTTATAATTCCGCTCAGGAGTTTTTGTTCTGCTACTACCCTTTCTATTTATAAAAAGAGCCCCGCACCTGACGCTTGAAAAGTAAGAGAATTAAAGGTTTTTAAAGCTTACCAAAACTAAATTCTCCAAAAAGATTTTATTTAACCTTCTTTATCAAATCATCAGATAAAACAAAAGTTAAAATTCCAAGAAATATTAAAGAACCAATTCCCTTACCTGGCCAACGATTCCCAGCAGAAGCTAGGATTTTTTTAGACCCTACAGAAAACCTCCCAACCAATGCACTTACCATATCACCTAACAACTTCAAGAATCATTTATTTATAAAGTTTTTTGAGAGACTTCTCAATCTCCATAACTCGTCTAAGCTTTATCAGTCTCTCTTTTCCAAAAATCCCAGTTTTAATAAAATCTCCTCCAAAACCAACACAATAATCCGCCAAAACATCATCCATCGTTTCCCCCGACCGATGCGAAAAAATCATTTTAATTTTATGGAACTTACAAAATTTAACTACATCTCTTACTTGAATCAATGAGCCAATTTGGTTTGGTTTGATAATCATAGCATTCATAGATTTAGAATTCACTGCTCTTCGAACTCTTCGAAGATTAGTAGTAGTCAAATCATCTCCAACAATCAACACTCCTTTCTTGACAGCAGATAAAACCTCCTTAAACCCAGAAAAATCTTCTTCATTCATTCCATCCTCAATATAAAAAATCCCAAACCTTTTAACTAATCTTTCAACATAATCCGCTTGGTCCACTTTATCACGAATCAACTCTTTATTCTTATATTTATAATATCCTTTATCATAAAATGTAGACGCTGCAATATCAAGTCCAATTCGAAGGTTGTAATGCTTCCCAACCTTTCCCAAAATCTCCAAGACTTCTTCATTAGTCTTGTCAGTCATCCAAGCATTCTCATCATTACGTTTCCCACCTTTCAACAATTTTTCCGCAAGACCATATGCTCTCAAATTAACCGTAACTGCACGGGAAAAAGTTTTCTCTTTTGGAATCAACAAGAACTCTTGAAAATCAGGTCTTTTTCCTCTAATAAACTTAGAATGCAACCCACCACCAATACAATTTCCAACAGGCATTGGCATCTTTGGCTTCCGTCCACTATTCACGTCATCATGGATAAACTTCCAAAGCTCTTTGTTATTATCCAAGGCGGCAGCTTTCAAAAAAACACTCTCCAAAGCATAAGTAACATTGCCCCCAAGATCTCCATAACGTCCTTCAAAACGCTTAACCAAAGAAACTAACTCTTTCAAATCATCAATCTTCTTAATAAGAAAATTCCGATGCTTCAAAAATCTACAAAACCTCTTTAACAAAACAAGACTCTTTCCAATACCTTTTACATTATAAGATTTAACTTCAAATTTCCCCTTAGATTTCCCAGAAGGAGCAGACGAAAAAAAAGTTCCCTCGTATGTAACAAGCTTTATCTGAATAGTCGCTTCACCACGAGAATTCTTCGCAAGGCTCGGCACCACTTCTTTTATGAACATAAATCTAGAAATTAAAATTAGTTAATAAAGTTTACTTAAAACATCTCTGGAAGAAGCGTAATGTTTTTTCATAGACTAAATTTCTAGGGGAATGATCTTGTGAATCTTCCAAGGACTTAAAGCTATGTCCAGAATTATTTGGGATGAATAACTGGTATAGGTCCTGAATCCTCTTTTCTAAGGATTTTGATGTTGTTACAGGAATAAAAGGGTCTAGATTAGAATGACATATGAGTATTGGACAATCAACATTTTCCAACTCTTTTAACACGTCAAAATCTAAGCTATCCAAAATATCTGGAGTAACTACCTTCCCAGATTTTATTAATTCTCCTCTGACAGATTTTTCATAATCTCCATTTTGTTTGTATCTTTCTAACATATCCTCCCTAGGATTAAATGCCGGAGCCCATAATGCTAAACCGACAATCTTTGGGCCTGTCTCGAGAGTCTTTAAATAGTTTAGTATTGCATGCGTCGCACCAAGGCTAAAACCAACAATCCCTATCCGTTCTATTCCAGATGCACGAAAAAAATCTAAGGCTCGATAAGTATCCCCCCTCCAAGTTGATAAATTTACATCTTCCAAACTTTTATCACTCTCTCCCAATCCCGCCAAATCAAATCTTAATGTAGAGAATCCTTGTTTTTGTAATACCGGGATATAATTTTTAAATAATCCTCGAGATTCATTTTTATCCCCAAAAAATCCGCTATAAAATAAGATGCCTTTTTTCGAAGTTTGTAAATTTATCAATCCAACACAATTTCCAAAATTAACATATCCTTCTTGCATAAATTCTCTAGATGTAGATGTTAATTAAAACTTTCTATCCTAAAGTTCTCCTAAGATCTCCCTTAACCCTCAACAACTTCTTCAACAGGCTTCTCTACAGATATAGCCCCACCATCACTTTCTTCTTCGCTAGCAAGTTGCATAATTTCTCCACCTTCAGCAATATCCTTTTCCTCTTGAAGCTCAATTTTTTCTTTCTCAGCATCACTTATTTTGCTCGACTCAACCTTAATTTTCTCAAGAGCTTCCTCTCTTCTTTGAGGCATTGGTTTATTGACAGAAATAGGAAGAACTCCAGAATCAAGTTCTTTTTCAGCAATCCTCAAAGGGTCATAATTCATAGTTTCCAAATCTTCTTTCTTAATATCTAATAAAAGCGGAGCATCCATAGAAACCTGTAAACCACGGGCTCCAACAATTCTCGCTCTTTCATATTTTGAAAATTCTTGTTTTTCCATCTTTAAAATTATTTTCCGAAGACGTGTTCTCTAACTTTAGGAAACATCTCTTTCCATGTTTCAGTTGCAAGATTTAAAATAGTTTCCATATCCTCGTCAGTTATAACTCCTTCCTTTCCTTTCTGCATTGCAGTAATTCTAGGCTCGCCCTTATTATCTCCCATCGCAACAGTTAATCTAAAATCCGAAATAACTTCCTCTTCATCACTAACATCTGCAACGATTTTATCTCCGACCTTATGAAAGGTCATACTAAATGAAAGGACTTCTTTGTTCAAAGGCAATGAATCTTTAGTCAATTCAAAATCAATCTTATCTTCTTTCTTATTATATATTGGCATCTTCGCATTTCCAAGGGCAATTATTGCACCAAGACTAGCAGCATCAAACATGTTCCCATCATCATTCAAAGCAACAATATCAACAAAAACTTGCCATACCTTCTCACCTTCTTCAATACACAATTTCTTAACATCAATAAGTCCGCTCTCCCTGATTCCTCTATCAGTTACTCTTGAAAGTTCAATAGCATTAATTCCAGGACGTCCCATTTCAAAATGATTAGAAGCCATTGGATGCATCTCTGCAGAAACCATAAAAGTTCCTTCATCTGGAGAATCAGGATAAGGCACTGCAAGTCCAAGCTTTACACCAACAAGAACCTCTGTTTTTCCAAGACTAACTTTTACAGAAGACTCAGCATTCTTACTAACACCCATTTCAACTTTCAAATCACGATATTGCTCAGGTGCTCTACCATCAAACCTTTTACCTTCAGCCAAATATTCAATTATTTTTTCTCGTTGTAGAGTCGGGATTGTTCTTTCGCTTGCCATTAGTTAGACTCTCCATTAACATTTTTAAGTGCTTCCATCTGAACTTTCAAAATTTCCTCACATGCAACCTTAGCATTCTTGACACAATCCTTAAATTCTGAAACAGAAATCTTCCCATCTAATTGCAAAAGAGAGATGTTTTTTGTTCTAGATGTAATTGCTACAGGGATATCTGTAGACCCTTCAGCGTCGTGGAAATCAGAGTCTTCATATTTATCCAAATCAACAACTAAAGTCTTATCAATCTTTCCAACACCAATTGCGGAAACCATTTCCTTCATAGGGATTCCGGCATGTGCAAGTGCGATAGCAGCAGCATTAATTCCAGCAACTCTGGTTCCAGCATCCGCTTGAGGGATTTGAATGAAAACGTCCACTACAGTATTTGGGAATTCAGATAAATCAACAACACTGTTCAGTGCCCATTCAGTAACCTTAGAAATTTCTTCACTTCGTCTGTTTGGTCCTGGCCGAATTCTATCTGTAACAGAGAAAGGCATCATACCATAATTAACTCTTAATATTCCTTTCCTAGGATTTTGCATATGTTGTGGATGAAGTGTCCGTGGACCTCTTACAACCGCGATAGCTTTCGTGTGCCCAGTATTGAATGAAGCAGAACCGTCAGCAGAATCCACAATACCTACTTTCGCAGACATCTCCCTAACTTCGTCAAATTTTCTACCATCATTTCTTTTAGTATAAACTCCCTTACCTGCCATTATTTTTTATCCCCCTCATTCTTATCTTTGCCCTCTTCAGAGGGTACACCCTCAGGTGCAGATTCAACATCAGTATCCTCTTCAACAATTTCTACAGAACCCATTTTAAGACCAAGTCCTTTAATATAAGTTTCAACTTTTTCAGTAAGCCCATGAATTGTAGAGTTCTCCACGATAAATTCAACAATTTGTCTTGTTGCAATTTCTTTATCTATTGAATCTCCAGAAATCCAAACTTTCCCATTTTGCCCAACAGTAATATTACATCCTGTAGCACCTTTAATCATCTTAACCATACTCCCCTCTTTTCCGATAATTCTTGGAACCTTATTTGGACTAACATTCATTATCATTCCACCCTCAATTTTTCCAAAACCTCTCATCTTCATAGAAGCGTCCACCCCTCTGGATTTAACATCCCAAACTTTAACAACAACAGATTCCCCAAAATCTAAATATTCTCGAAGTTCATTTCTATTAATATATCTTGGAACTTCAGCAACTGGCAAAAATGCATTTTGTGCTCCTCCAAAATCTATTAACCAACCATTAAATGTAATATCAACAATTGTCCCAATGATAGTATTCCCTCTCCGAGGATAATATGCCCCTGAAATTGGAATAACTCTAACATGTTTATCTGAAACATTAGAAATTCCTAAACGTTCACTAACAACCTCATTCCCATCTCTATAAACACCTTCACCAGGTAAAAATTCATTCCCAGAAACTATTGTCTCTCCAGGAACTACAATCTGTCTTTCATCTTTATTCATTTTATTCTTTCGAGAAAATCTATAATCTTTTAGCATCCATTGACACCCAATCTTCTTCTCGTATGTCACAAATAGAAAAAAAGGCTTTTTAAATGTTTTGGAGAAAATCACTTAACTTCTTCACTCATAATTGCACCATGGCTAACACCATTAATCTTATCATAGAAATCAAAAACAAGGCCTGCAGGAACTTCGACTGTCGCTTCCAAATCTCCATTAGATTGCCATTCTTCACTAACCATAAATTCTTTAATAACTCCATACGCCTTCCCAGTATGGACTGCAGGAACAAGTAATTTCACTTTCTTCATTTCAATTTTAATGGGTAAAACCTTGCTCAATTGGTCAATAATCTCATTAACTTGTGACTCAACAGGTTTATTCTTAACATTAACATGCGCCTCACTCAAAGCCTTCATTATTCTATCAGGAGTATAAGGTCTACCTTCAGGAGAAACAGCATTTTTAGAAAAGAAGTCCACTACCTGTTTATATTTCTGATCTTGATCAGCTTTCATAGACTCTGTAGTTCGAACAACCTCCCCAGTCTTGATTATTTTTTCAGAAACTTCGTCAACATTTGAAGTTCCAAAAGCAACATCCAAATCATTAGCCCCAGCAAGCTCTCCAGACTTTAAATTATGAAAAATAGAATTAGTCAAAACAGCAGAACCAAGATTCGCACCAGGTTCATCCTTTCGAAATTTCATAGCCTCTTCCAAATCTACAAGAATTTCAAAATGTTTTCCTCCCTTAGTAATACGTGCTGTTGTGTTTCCCATGTTTAATAAATGTGTAAAGACTTTATTAATCTACTCACCAATTCAAAGACTATCCAATTCTTCTCTACTCACTCTTTGAATTCCTTCCTTATCTAAAACAGCAACATCAAACCTCTCCAAATTAAAATTATCTCCTTGAATTTCTTTGAAAACTTCAAGAGCTAACTTAATTGCATCTCGAGAACTAAGCCCCTCTCGGTATTTATCTCTAAGCAAGCTACGAATCTTCTCATCATGTTCTCCAATAGCATTAGCCTTATACTTCAAATAATTCCCTGTAATGTCAGTTGTATAAAGAGAAGGCTCTCCATTCATTCCACCAAACATCATAGAAACCCCAAAAGGTCGCCCTCCTCCGTATTGTGTGAATTGTTGTTTAACATCTGCAATATCACGAATAATAGATTCAGTGCTAGGCGCAGAATCATAACTCACTCTATGTTGCTGAGCAAGAACTCTTGCCTTCTCAATCAATACACGAGCGTCAGAACTAATTCCTGCAGAAACGACCATAATATGCTCATCAACCTCGCTAATTTTATTAGCAGAACCTTCAATTACCAAACTATCCCGTTGCCTTCGGTCACTTACAATCACAACGCCATCAACAGAAACAATTCCAATAGAAGCAGAGCCAAGCCGAATAGTCTTTTCAGCGTATTCTACCTGCAAGATATGTCCATCAGGCGCGAACATAGTCGCAGCCCTATCATATCCCATTTGTTGATGTTGTACGTCTTCCATGTTTTAATAGGCAAGAATTTATCTTAATAAGCTTTATTGTGATGTGTTTTTAAGGTTTTCTACTTCCCCCTCAATCCTTTCAAAGTCCCACTAACCTTCACTATCTCCATCCCAGCTAAACCAAGCGAAGCTCGAACATCATTTAACCTCTCACGAAGACAACTCCCAACCAAAAATCCTGGATGATTCTTTGTTACAACTTTCATATACCCAGATTTAGCAAAGCCAAGAACGCCAATATATTCCAAAATCGCAGCCTCAACCGCAGAGTTTGAACCTTTAACCAAAAAATATCTTCTCTTATCTCTTGAAGATGGACGAAGCTTCAACGGACGAACTTTCTTAACCATTTATCCTCCTCACAAAAAAAGCAAAACCAACAACGAAAAAGATTATCATCCACCAAAGCCACTTGAACAAACCCCTCTTCTCCATAGCATACTCAACAAACTCTCCATTAAAAACATTCCGAATCATTACCACCATATTTAAAAACATTCTAACTCTTTTACGAAGGTAAAAAATGGTGGAGTGCAATTAAAATTGTTCATAAGCCATCTTATTAAAATAAAAAATGGTAAAGATACATACTGTAGGCGGTTTTTCTGAAGTTGGAAAAAATATGGTCGTCATAGAATACGAAGAGGACGCTTTCATTTTTGACGAAGGATTCTTCTTACCTGCAATAGTCTCAATGGAAGAAAGAGATAAGATTATGACCGAAAAGAGATTAAAGTCTATTGGAGCAGTCCCTGATGATTCTGTCGTAGACAATATAAGACACAAAGTCTGTGCACAATTTGTTAGTCACGCTCATTTAGACCATGTAGGAGCAATCCCATTCATGTCCGACAAATACGACGCACCTATTTACGGAACTCCGTTCTCTATAAGGGTCCTCGAATCCCTATTAAATGATAATGATATTATCCTAAAGAACAAAACTCATATGATAAAACCAAATACTACTTTCTATGTAAAGGGAAAAAACAGAAAATATAAAATAGATTTCATTCACATAAACCATTCAACAATCCAATGCTCTATGATTGCAATCCATACTCCAAAGGGAATCGTAGTTTTCTCAGGAGATTTTAAAATGGACAACGAACCAGTGGGGGATATAAAGATAAACTACAAGCGATTAAAAGAAATCGGAAAAGAAGGAGTTTTAGTTTTCATAATAAACGCTCTTTATTCTGGTTCAGATAAAAAAACACCCTCAGAAAGTGAGGCAAGGGAGATGCTCGGAAAAACCTTAAAGGAAATTGACAACCGCCATCAAGGAATCATTGTTACAACCTTTGCATCCCATATTTCTAGAATGAAAAGTATTGTGGACTTCGGAAAAAAACTGAATAGGGAGGTAGTTCTCCTTGGAAGGAGTATGGACAAGTATGCAACCGCAGCAAAAGCTGCAGGAGCGGCAAGATTCTTGGAAGGAATCCGTATAGCGAAATATAGAAGACAAGTAGAAAAAACTTTCTCAAGAGTAGAAAGGAATAGGAAAGATTATCTTGTAGTATGCACTGGCCACCAGGGAGAGCCAGGCTCAATTTTAGAAAGATTATCTCGTAAACAACTTCCGTTTAAAGTAACCAAAGAGGATAATATTGTATTCTCTTCAAGTGTAATTCCAACCCCCGTAAACCAAGAACAATTCGCAAAGATGGAAGCAAAATTAAAGAAACATAAACCGAGAATTTTCAGAGATGTTCATGTGTCAGGTCACGGAAGAGAAGAAGATTTAAAGGAAGCAATTAAACTTCTCTCGCCACAACACATAATCCCATATCATGGAGGCTTTGACAAGACAGAACCTATAATCGACATAGTAAAAGAGATGGGGTACAAAGTAAAGAAAAGCTGTCATCTCATGAATGATGGAGAAGTTCTAGAATTATGATTCCACAAGACGAAAAAAATGTAATGGAGCTAACAGGCGGATTAAAAAATGCTCTTGAACGAGGAGAGAGCTTAGAAAAATCTATGGAGAGCCTAATCAATGCAGGATATAATAAAAAGGAAGTTCTTGAGGCAAGTAAAAGATTAAGAATAACTCATGAAGGAGAAGAAACCTCTCAACAGGAAGCAAAAAAACCAAAAGAAAAACCAAAAGAAGAACAAATAAAGAAGCCAAAAGAAAATCTCCCAAAAAAAACTCTTGAATTAAAAGCAAAACCTCTCCCAGAACAAAAAATAATAAAGAAAACAAAAAAGAAGAGGAAACCAATGTCCTCAAGGCTCTTATGGATCCTAACAATCCTTTTTTCAATATTTATTCTAGTAGGGGCAGCTATACTTGGGCTATTTTGGGATAGATGGTTCAGCTAAAATGAAATCTATCTATTCCCCTGCAGAAGATTCTTATTTCTTATCAAATTTACTAGAAAATTATTTAAAAAAAACAAAAAACAAAAAACTCACCTATCTTGACATGGGAACTGCTTCAGGAATCCTCTCAGAAACAGCAAAAAAATTCTTAAAAAAAGAAAACATCACGGCAGTAGATATAAACAAAGATGCAGTAAATCTATTAAAAAAGAAAGGATTCCATGCAATTCATTCAAATCTGTTTGAAAATATAAAACAAAAATTCGATATTATAACTTTCAACGCCCCCTATCTTCCAGAAGATTCAAGAGAGCCAAAAGAATCTCAAATTGCAACAACTGGTGGAAAAAGAGGAGACGAAATATCAATAGAGTTCCTAAAACAAGCAAAAAAACATCTAAACTCCAACGGCAAAATTTTCCTACTCGTTTCAAGCTTAACGCCCCAAGAGAAAATCAAGAAACTCGACGGGAAGATTGTAAAGAAGAAAAAACTCTGGATGGAAGAGTTAGTTATTTACGAGATAGACTCTACTTAAATACAACAATATTTATTAATACCTTCCAGATAATTATTTAATGAGAATTTTAGTGGATATGGATGGAGTGATTGCGGATTTTGAAAAAGGAGCCCTAAAGGGCTATGCAAAAGAAAATCCAAAAAATCCATTGCCTCAAAGAAATGGAAAAAATTCTTTTTATTTAGAAAACGATTTTGAAAAACCTTTCAGTAGTTTGATTAGGGAAGTTTATAATTTGGAAGGTTTTTTTCAGAATCTAGAGCCTGTTGAAGGATCTTTAGAAGCACTAACTACTATGGCAACCAATCAAGAGGTCTTTATTTGCACGAGCCCACTTCTTACAAATCCTTCATGTGCACAAGAAAAATTATCTTGGGTAGAAACTTACCTCGGGGCAGAGTGGTTAAAAAGAACAATTATCACAAAAGATAAAACAATTATAGATGGAGACATTCTAATTGACGATAAACCAAAAATTAAAGGTGCACAAGAGCCAAGATGGGAACACGTTCTATATTCACAACCATATAATGAAAGCGTCAACGAGAAGAGGAGACTAACTTGGGAAAATTGGCAAAGAATATTAAGATTATAATCTCTAAAAAGTCAACACCCTACACCACACCCCCACAAAGAATCTGCACCACAACTATCTTTAAATATCATCCAGATTTTCCTCCATGATATTGTAAGAGGTAAAAATGGTAAAATTCGCACACATAGCAGATTGTCATCTAGGTTGTTGGAGACAAGAAGAACTACAAGCATTAAATTTCCAATCTTTCCAAAAAATCATCCAAAGATGTATCGACGAAAAGGTAGAATTCATCCTTCTAGCAGGAGATTTATTCGACTCAGCATACCCTTCAATAGAAATTCTAAAAGATTCTTTCGCAGAATTCAAAAAAATAAATGACGCAGGAATTCCAGTATATTTAATCGCAGGAAGCCATGATTTCTCAGCTTCAGGAAAAACTTTCTTAGACGTTTTAGAAAGAGCAGGCTTCTGTAAAAATGTAGAAAATTACAAAATCCAAGAAGATGGGAGAATCAAATTAAGCCCAACAATGCATGGAAATATCGCAATATACGGCTATCCTGGAAAGAAATCTGGAATGGAAGTAGAAGACCTAAAGAAAGTATACTTCGAAGAAATGCATCCTTCAACAATTTTTATGCTCCATACAACAATTCGTGATGTAGTAGGCACAATTCCAATGGAAGCAATTGAAAAAGAAAAATTACCTTTGGCAAATTATTATGCTATGGGGCATATCCATAAAATTTTTGAAGAGCAGATAGCCAACTCAAGATATGTTTATCCAGGACCTACTTTCCCCGCAAATTTTCAAGAATTAGTCGACCTTAAATACGGGAGCTTTAGAATTGTCGAAATGGATGGACAATCAACAAAAACAGAATTCATCCAAGTTCCGTTAAAAGAAGTTTCATACATTGAGATAGAATTAGACAATGCCCTAACTGCAACACAAAAAATAATAAGCGACATCGACAAGCAAAACCTAAACGATAAAATAGTTCTATTAAGGTTAAAAGGAATTCTAACTCAAGGAAAAACAGGAGATATTCATTTCAAAGAAATAGAAGATTTCGTAAGAAAGAAGGGGGCATACTCATTCTTAAGAAACATCTCACAATTAAAACTTAGAGAATCAGAATTCGAAATGGAATCTTCAGGAATTGAGGAGGTAGAAAGCATAGAAAGAAAAATCATGGGAGAATATTCTGAAAAGAATCCAAATATAAGCTTCAACAAACACCTTCCCCAGTTGATGACCGCACTCTCTATGGAAAAAAACGAAGACGAAAAGTCCACAACTTTTGAAGGAAGATTACTTTCCGAACTAAAAACAATATTCGAAACATTGGAGGTATAATGTTAATTAAAAAATTAAATCTAAAAAACATAAGAAGCTATGAAGAGTTAGAAGTAGAATTCCCAAAAGGCTCAGTTTTATTATCTGGAGAGATAGGTGCGGGAAAAACATCAATTCTTTTGGGATTACAATTCGCACTATTCGGCTTACAACCTGGACAAAAAGGAACTTCAATTCTTCGACAGGGAAAAGAAAACGCCTACGCATCAGTAGAAATTGAAATTGACAATGAAATAATAATCTTAGAGAGGACGATAAAAAAGAGTAAAAGCGGAAGCATCACTCAAGACTCAAATACTATCACTTATGGAGATAAAAAAGAAGAGCTATCGACTTCTGAAATGAAAGACAGAGTAATCACACTTTTGAACTACCCAAAAGAATTCGTAAAAAAATCAAACCTCCTTTACAAATTCACAGTCTACACTCCACAAGAAGAGATGAAAGCAATTATTCAAGAGAGGCCAGAAGTGAGGTTAGATACACTAAGACACATTTTTGGAATTGACAGATACAAAAGAATCAAAGACAACGCACAAATTCTCATTCAAAAAGTAAAAGAGAAAATAAAAATTAACGAAGTCTTAATTTCAGAATTAAATCTATTGAGAGAAAAGTTCACAATTGAAAATGAAAAAAAGATTTCTCTAGCAAGAGAGACAAACAACTTAAATTTAGAACACAAAACCCTCTCAGAAGAAAAACAAATAGCCGAAGAAAGATTAGAGTCCGTTCAACAAATCATAGAAGAGAAAAAACTAGTTTCCTCTGAGATTTCTAAAGTAGAATTAATTCTCCAAGCAAAAAAAGATGAGGAAACTAGAATGAAAAGAGACATAACATTAGCAAGAAGCCAAATAAAAGAAGAGATTAATTTCTCTGAAGAAAGATTAAGGGCAGTTTTGGATTTGTTTGAGAAACACAAAAAAATATTAGATGAAAGAAACTCTGAATTCCTTGAAATAAATTCCAAGATATCTGTAATAAATTCTCAAAAAGAAGTCCCTTTGAAAATGAGGGAGAAGGTAGTGTCTTTAGAGAATTGTCCAACATGCTTTCAAAATGTTCATGAAGAACATAAAAATAAAATATCCAAAAGAACGCAATTTGACATTGAAGAATTGGACAGAGAGTTTGAACAAAAAATAAAAGAAAAAGACTCACTGATAAAAGAAATTGAAAAAGAAAAAGAACTTATTGCAGGATATGAAGTGGACAAAAATAAATTACAACAAGATAAGATTAAATTCGAACATAGAAAATCAATGGAGATAAAAATAAAGAGTGACGTTTTTATCTTGGAAAGAACTTCTAATGAAGCAATAGAATTAAAAAATAAACTAACAGAACTAGAAGAAAAAGACAAAACTTTCGAAAATTCATCAGAGATTTATGATAATGCAAAAAAAGAATCTGACAAGGTAAATAAAATTGCGAGAGATAAAGAGCTAACTCTAGCAACAAAAAACAAAGAATTAGAAATGATAAAATTAAGACTAGAAGAACTAAGAGAAGAAATCGAAAGAAAAGAAAGTATCCATGAACAAACAATGTATTTGAGAGGACTTCAAGATTGGGTTCAAGAAAAATTCATTACATTAATCAATCTAACAGAAAAAAATGTCATGGCAAAATTAAGGGCAGAGTTCTCAACAATATTCACAGAGTGGTTCTCAATGTTAGTCTCAGATTCCTTGTCGGTTAGATTAGATGAGGACTTCACACCCATAATCACAAACCAAGACTATGAAATAGAATATGACTTCCTTTCAGGAGGAGAAAGAACTGCAGTGGCCTTAGCATATAGACTCTCCCTGAACCAAGTTCTCAACTCAATGCTCTCAAAAATAAAAACCAAAGACCTAGTAATCCTAGACGAACCGACAGACGGGTTCGCAACTGAACAAATTGATAAAATGCGAGATATCTTTGACCAACTAAAAGCAGAACAAATCATCTTAGTCAGCCACGAGCAAAAAATCGAAGGATTCGTCGACCACGTCACAAGAATCAGAAAAGACAATCTCAGTATGATTGAATAACCACACCAATAAACTTAAAAACCAAAATCTTCCCATATTATTATGGAAGTAAAAATTCTAAAAGAAGATAAAAATTCAATGGACTTAGAGATATCTAGTTTAACAATAGCAGAAGTTCTTAGAGCATATTTGAACAAAGAAGGCGCAAAGTTAGCAGCTTGGAAAAGAAACCATCCTACGGAAAATCCAATTCTACACATTGAAGGAGATAACCCAAAGAAACTTCTCAAAGGCGCAATCTCCAGAATAGAAAAAGAAATCGACACCGCTGTTGATGAATTCAAGAAGTTGAAGTGAATCTTAAATCCTACTTAATAACTAAATGTCCTCTAACTTCTCTTAAAACTTTGTTAATAGATTTTTTTGAGGTATCAATTATGATCTCGTCACCTTTTTTCGTTTTATTGGTTTTATCATAAAATTCTTTTAATCTTTTAAGGGAGATCTTTTTTCTATTTTTCTCTCTTTTCTTTAGCTCAGAAAAATCTGCTTCAAAAAAGAATTCTTTAGAAGGGACCTTATATTTCTTAGCTAATTTCAAAAAATCACTTACATATAAATTACCTTTCTTATTTTTATCAGATAATGTTCCTTCCAAGATTACATCATATTTATTTTTCAGATAATTATTAAGAATATCCTTAGTGTTCTCCATAACCATTTTTTTAGTATCTCCATGGACAATTTCCCAATAAAAGATAGTTGTATGAATGACTGCAACCCTTTTAGGATTTTTAAAAGAAGTCCTAAGCCTTTCTGCTATAGTTGACTTTCCAGAACAAGCATTTCCTCTAATTATTACTAACATCTTATATTATGATAATAGCCCCCACTTATAAATTTTTCAACCTACCGCCAAAACCAATCTACTTCTCATACTTACTCAAAACTCTCAACGGATTAAATGGAAACGGCCTTTCATTTGTCACAAAAGTCAAATACTTAATATACCTATAAGTCTCACTGTTCCAATACTCGCAGAATTCAGCCAAATCTTTATTCCTTTGTCCACTAAATAAAACCCCAAACCATTGAATTATCGCTACAAATACTATCACCCATCTCCATACAGCTAAAACTAGTCCACTAATAAGTGCAATTAATATCCTCCAAAGAAGCTCAATCCTCTCATTAACCTTTGCTTTTGCCATATACTTCAACCTTTCCTAACTATATAAATCTTTTTAACCATCTAACTTCTTTTCCAAAATATGGCAAAGGAAACCAAAATCTCCGCAGGTTCATACGATTTAAACAAATTTCTTTTTGGAGGATTTGAAACTGATATAATAACCACTTTCTACGGTCCTGGAGGTTCTGGAAAGTCAAATCTTTGTATTATTGTCGCAACATCGCAAGCAAAAAAAGGAAACAAAGTAATTTTCATAGATACTGAGGGAGGATTCTCAACAGACAGGTTCAAACAAATCCACAAGGGAACAAAAGAAGAAATAGAAAAATCTCTTCAAAATATCCTACTATTAAAACCAACTTCCTTCAAGGAACAAGAAAAATCATTTGAAAAACTCTTAACACATTTAAAAAAAGAAGATGTCTCATTGATTATAATAGATTCGATAGCAATGCTTTATAGATTGGAACTAGGGGAAGCAATAACCTCAAAAGACAACGAAAAAATCGCGGAAGTAAATAGGAAATTAGCAAAGCAATTAAGAACCTTAAACGAAATCTCAAGAAAGCAAAACATCCCAGTAATTGTAACAAACCAAGTCTACTCAACATTTACCCAGAACAATGAAGAAAGACAAACCGAGAAAAAAATCTCGATGGTCGGAGGAGACCTTCTAAAATATTGGAGTAAGTGTTTAATCGAACTCCAAGATTTCAAGGGAAGAAGAAGGCTGACATTAAAGAAACATCGAAGCCTTCCAATAAAGAGTTTTACTTTTGAGATAATAAATGAAGGTATTCGAAAGAAAGGAATGTTCTAAGATTTTTTATTAGCCCTTCTTCATCCATTTAGCCATCACTTCTTCACAACCCTCTTTTTCTTCTTCACAACTTTCTTCACTCTTTTTTTAGCAACCTTCTTTTTAGCTTCAGCTCCATGGTTAACAACCTTTCCTTCCTTATCAATTTCAATCTCTCCTGTCGCCAACTTTGCTTTAAACTCCGCCTTTTTCTTTTGAGCTTCTTCATTAGTTGAGCATTCAGGATTAAAACAAAACTTCCAAGGAGCTCTCCCTTTTTGAAGACTAATAATCATCGGGAACTCACACTCAGGACAATTCTCCAAATCTCCTTCATTAACCTTTTCCCCCACCGTTCCTTTCCCATGTCGAAGATTTATTTCTTCTGCTTTTTTCTTAGACAATCTGGCAGGCTTCATCATTCCTTTTGGAGGCAAAGAATAAATTGTTTTACAGTCAGGGTAAGCATCACAAGAAACAAAATACCGAGAGAACCTCTTCCCATACATCACTCGAAGATTCCCTTTTTGACAAACAGGACATTCACTCATGGTATTAGCCTCTTTTTCTTCTTCCCAAACAATAGCATTAGCGTCTTTCAAACTCTTCCCCATCCCTTCAAGATTATTATCCATCCCTTCGGCAATTTTTGTAACAGATTTCTTAGCTTCTTCCAAAACTTTCAACTCCATCTTTTCAAAATCTTTAGAAGAGACCTCAATTTTTTCTAATTCTTCAGTCATTTCACGAGTCAACTCTTCATCCAAAATAATAGGAGAATATTTCTCTAATGTCTCAGCCATCCTCATCCCAAGTTCAGTTACTTCAATACTTTTCTCACGAACATATCCCCGAGAGTAAAGGGTCTCAACAATCCCAGCCCTTGTAGCTTTCGTCCCAAGACCTTTTTTTTCAAGTTCCTTTACAAGTGAAGCAGCAGAATACCTTCGAGGAGGTTTAGTCTCTTTTTCTTCTGTTCTAATTTCCAAAACATCAATAGTCCCATTCATAATTGGAACAACAGATTCCTTAATAGAGCTCGGGTAAACATGAATCCATCCTTTCTCTTTTATTTGGACACCCTTCGCATTAAATTTAAGGCCTCCAACTTCCACAGAAACACGCCTATTTTCAATCTTCGCAGAATCGCAAAAACAAGAAATAAACCGCTTTACAATTAAATCATAAATTTTTTTATCCGTCTCAGTTATCTTCTTAGATTCTCCTGTTGGATAAATCGCAGGATGGGCAGGATCCTCTTTCTTACCTTCAGTCGGTTTTCCCTTAGTTGCATATTTTGTCAGAGTAGTATACTTCTTCAATTTTTTCATAATCTTATCATATCCAATATCTTTAGGATATTTCTGGCTAGAAGTTCTCGGATAAGAAATTACTCCAGCCAAATAAAGTTTTTGTGCAACTTTCAAGGTTTGTGTCGGAGTATAACCATGATGTCTATAGGCTTCCGTTTGGAGAGTAGTCAAATCAAAAGGTATCGGTGCCAAAACTTCTTCTTCAACAACTTTTGTTTGAGCCGTACCAGATTTTCCCTGGAGATGTTTAAATTTCAATAACTCTCCCTTATTAAAAATATCTTTAGGGTGTTTAACTTCTAACTTCTGTCCCTTAATATCTTTAACTTGCAAGAAAATTTGCCAAAATGGTTCTGGCTCAAAAGCATCAATTTCTTTTTCTCGCTCACTAACAATTTTCAAAGCAGGACCCTGAACACGACCAATAGACAAAATCCTAAAAGTTCCGGTACTAGAAAGAGCCTTCATCAAACCACGAGATAAATTAACTCCATAAAACCAGTCAATATAATGCCTGGTTTCTCCAGCATATGCTGCTCCCCAATTAAGAGAGGACTGTAGATTTTCAAAACTATTCGAAAGAGCCTCTTTAGTCAATGAAGAAAATTTCATCCTTTTAGCATCTTTTTTCTTACAAACAAAACGAATAACATTCCAGCCAATAACTTCTCCTTCAACATCAAAGTCTGTTGCAACAATAAACTCATCAGATTCCTTAGCTAATTTTTTAAGAACAGTCAAATACTTTTTACTAAAAGCTCCCGCCTTCTTTTGGTGAGATGGTTGCCACTTAACCTCAAAATTTGGAAAAGGTCCACGCTTCGCAATCTGTTGAACTCCAAAAAGATGCCCAACAGCACAACCCACAATGTATCGCCGACTCCCTTTATAAAATTCATAATAAGAAACCTTATCTTTGTTAGTAATTTTCTCATCAGTAGCCCCACTAAGAGCAGCAGCAATTTTCGCAGCAGCAGCAGGTTTTTCCGTTATGATAAGTGTCGCCTTGTCAATTTTTCCCTCTACCATTAGAAATTTAATGAATAGAGTTTATTTATAAATTTTGGTTTTGACATAAATTATATAATCTCTAAAAACCTCCTATTAAAATAGAAGTACAAATTCCAGAACCTGTAGGAAGAGAAGAAGTTTTGTATTCTCTAAAATTTTATGATAAATCTTTTTCAACAACAAACTTAGAAGTTTTAGTTAATGATGTCAATTCAGGCTTAGAAGAAGGATGTAAAAAATTAGAAGGGGCAGAGTATTCTATAGTAATTTATAAAGTAAGGATTTGGAAATCAAATTATAAAGAAAAAGGGAAAGAAATTCCCGAGTGGTTTGCTCGTATGGAAGGAAGTTTTGATTTAACCGCTCAAGGAGGCAGGTCACACGCACTTCCAGACTTTGAGTATGGATATAAAAAATCTCTAGAAAAATTAAGAAAAGAAGCAGAAGATATCCCCTTAGATGCAGAAATAGACTTAATTGCCTTTAGAGATTCAATAACCCATATAGTAAAGCTAAAGACCCATTTCCAAAAGACTCCTAACCTCTAATCCTCCTCAATAAACTCAATCAACACTTTTTTAAAGAACTCGGTCGTTTGGTAAGATATGACTACTCTAAAAGAAATAAAGAACTGGAATGTTGAGATAGAAAAAGAAATAACTAAAAAGTGGAAAGACTCAAAACAATTTTCATTTGACAAAAAAACTAAAAAGGAGATTTATTCCATTGACACACCTCCACCCTATGTGAACGCACCAATCCATATGGGGCATGCAGTAACTTATTGTTTCATGGATTTCTTTGCTAGATACAAGCGAATGAAAGGATTTGAAGTTTTATTCCCTTTAGGTCTCGACAGAAATGGGCTCCCGATTGAAATGGCTGCAGAAAAAAAATACAAAATTTCTCCATTCAAGATTGGCAGAGAAAAATTCATAGAATATTGTAAAAAATTACTAAGCGAATCTTCTGCGGAATCCATAGACTCTTTTGCAAAATTAGGAATTTCTTTTTCATCATATAAGGAAGGAAAAAATATTGGGGATATCTACAATACAGATTCCCCAGAATACAGGAAGGTAACCCAAAAAACATTCGTAGACCTATACAAAAAAGGGAGAATCTATGAGGATTCAAGAATCAATAACTGGGATCTCAAACTCCAAACAACAATAGCGGATTCAGAAATTAACCGTGAAGAGAAAGAAACAAATCTAAACTATGTGGCATTCAATGTTAAAGAAATAGATGAAGAAATCATAATTGCAACAACGCGCCCAGAGTTACTATGCACTTCAGCCCTTATAATTTACAATCCAAAAGACGAAAGATATAAGCACCTCAAAGGGAAAAAGGCAATAACTCCTATCTTCAATAATGAAGTTGAGATAATTGAACATACAGATGCCGACCCAGAATTTGGAACAGGAATTGTTTTTATGAGTTCTTCAGGAGGAGACCAAGATGCAGTAAGATTCCTTAGAAAAGTAGGGATTAAAGCAGTATCTTCTATTAACAAACTAGGAAAAATGAACGAACACGGAGGATTTCTCGAAGGACTTTCAACGAGAGACGCAAGAAAGGAGATGATAACAAAATTAAAAGAAAAAGGCTACTTAAAAAAACAAGAAAAGATAATCCACTCAGTTCCAATTTCAGAAAGGTCAAAAGCAGAAATAGAATTTATTGAAATGCCAGAATTCTATCTTCGACAACTAGACATCAAAAAGGAAATTAAAAAAATCACTAAAAAAATAAATTTTTATCCTAAAGAATCAAAAAAGATGCTAGATTTATGGATAGATAATATAGCAATTGACTGGCCACTCTCCCGTAGAAGATATTATGCAACCCCAATACCTTTATGGTATTCCGAAGAGAAAGTAGCACTTAGCCCCGGAGATAAATATGTAGAACCCTTCAAAAAAGCACCCCCGAAGAATGCAGAAGTAATCCATAAAGAAACGAGAAAGCTATTAGGAAAAGTATCTAATTTCCCGGATGCAGAATGGAAAGGTGAAGAACGCGTTCTCGACACATGGTTTGACTCATCCATCTCAGAATTACAAATGCTCCAGTATAAAAAAGACGACAACTTTTTTAAAAAATCTTTCCCAGCAACACTCAGACCACAAGGAAAAGATATAGTAAGAACCTGGCTTTATTACACAATTCTAAGAGGGTATCTAGAAAAAAAGAAACCCTCTTTCAAAGATGTATGGATTCACCAACATATTTTAGATCAATCTGGAAGAAAGATGTCAAAATCACTAGGGAATATCATTAATCCATTAGATATTCTAAATGAAGAAGGTTCAGAAGCTCTCAGATTTTGGGCTTCAATTGAAGGAGACCTTTCAAAAATCGACATCTCATGCTCTAGAGAAAAAATCAGGGCAGAAAAAAAATCACTAAACAAACTACTAAATATTGCAAAATTCGTTATGCAATTTGAAAAACCAAAAAAATCTCTAACAATTACAAAAACCGATGAGATATTTATAAACCATATTGAAATGCTTACAGATTTCTGCGATAAATCTTACGAGAAGTATGATTTTAATCACCCTGCACAAAACTTAAGGAAATTTCTCTGGGATACTTTCGCCTCAAACTATATAGAGCTCATAAAATCTCGTGCATATAATGAAGAGAAAAAATTCTCAGAGGAGGAGTCTAACTCAGCGAAATACACACTATACTATCTCCTTGAGAGATTAATCACATTACTTTACCCAATAATCCCTCAGATAACAACAACAATCTCAAAAGAATTAAAAATTGATTTATTGAGCCTTGATTGGCCGAAAGTTAGAAATATAGGCATAGATTCCCCAAAATTAGTTAACAAGATTATAGAATTTAATTCAAAAGTTTGGAAGGCAAAGAAGGAAAAAGAAATTTCTCTAAAGTCTCCAATAAAAAAAATAAAGATACCAAGCGACTTAAAACCCTTTGAAAAAGATTTAATAGCCTGTCATAACTTAGAATAACATGGATGAAGCAGAAAAATTTGAACTAGAAGCTCTTTTAGAAGAATTAGAAGGTTATCGTGGTCGCCACACCGAACTCATAACTGTATTCGTTCCTTCTGGAGCAACCCTTACGCAGACAACCAAACAATTAGAAAACGAAAAGGGAACGGCAACAAATATTAAATCTACTGCCACAAGAAAAAATGTTATCAATGCTTTGGAAAGGGCAATCAGAAAACTAAAAGAACTTGGAAAGACTCCCCCAAACGGACTTGCGGTCTTCTCAGGAAATGTAACGGATAAAGAAGGCAAGGAAAATTTAGAAATCTGGGCGATAGAACCTCCAAAAAAATTAAAAGTAAAAATTTATAGATGCGACCAAACCTTTGTCCTGGACCCTTTAATGGATATGTTAGAAACAGATGAAGTCTATGGCCTTTTAATTATTGAAAGAAACGAAGCGACAATTGGAGTTCTTGATGGAAAACATATAAAAATTCTTCAAAATATGACTTCAGGAATCCCAGGGAAAACAAGGGCAGGAGGACAATCTGCTCAAAGATTCGCAAGGATAAGGGAATCCATGGCGAAAGAATTTTTCAAAAGAGTGGCAGAATCAATGAAGAAACATTTCTGGGACAATAAAAAACTAAAAGGAATTTTAGTCGGAGGTCCAATTCCAACAAAAGAAGAATTCTTAGACCAAGGACAGCTAGTAACCCAATTAAAAGATAAAGTTCTTGGAGTAAAAGATCTCGGGGGAACGGGAATGCATGGGCTTCAGGAATTAGTAGAGCTTTCCCAAGATCTTTTAGCAGAGCAAGAAATCACAAAACAAAAACAAATTCTTGACCAGTTCTTTGAGAAGTTAGCAAAAGAACCAGAGAAAGTTTCATACGGTGAAGCAGAAGTAGAAGACAGATTAACAAGGGGAGCAGTAGAAAAACTAATCCTCTCAAAATCTCTACCAAGAGAAAAAGTAAAACTTTTAGAAAAATTAGCTAAAGGTTCTTCAACAGAAGTTCACATTGTAACAAAAGAAACCGCACAAGGCGTCCAATTCGATAATCTCGGCGGAGCAGGCGGCCTACTTAGATTCGCAATTCACGATTAAAATGGAACAACCAAAAAAAGAGGAACAATCTCAAACACCAATTATAACAGAATCAACTGCCGAGGATATTGAAAACGAATTTGAGAATAATGAAAAAGAAGCAGAAGAAAAAGTGGAAGCCTCCCTTTTCATAGCAGGAAAATTTCTAAATCTCCAAGACCTAATCCTCCTTACAGACATAAATCCTTTAATGATAAAAGAAACACTCAACAGATTAGAAAAAAAATATTCTACAGGAGTTCTAAGACTAGTTAATAGAAATAATTCTTGGAAGATGGATGTAATCGAAAAATATCATTACCTTATAAATCGCCTAGCCACCGGAAATGTAGAATTCACAAAAGCAGAGCAAGAAACCTTAGCAATAATAGCATACAAACAACCAATAAAACAATCTGTAGTCATAAAAATCAGAGGAAACAAATCCTACGACCACATAAAAAAATTCAGAGAATTGGGCCTCGTAATAGCAAAAAGGTCAGGGCACACATTAGACCTCTCCCTCTCAGAAGAATTCTACGAATACTTCAATGTGGATAAGAGCGAGAAGAGCAACAAAGAGGAAAAAATAGAGTAATGGAGCCCTTAACAATAGTCTACCTAGGCTACACATTCATAGCATTCTATTTTCTGTTCATATATATCTTAACATATTCACAAAACAGAAAACAAATATATGAAGTAATCAAACCAGATAGAAATTATCCTCTAAGCATAGTAGTTCCATGTTTCAATGAAGCCAAAAGTATTGGAAAAACAATAGAAGCAATTCTAAATTCAGACTACAAAGGACTAAAAAAAGTGATAGTAGTAGATGATTGTAGCGACGATAATTCTTACGAAATAATAAAAAAATACGCAAAAAAATTTCCTCGAGTGATGGCAGTCCAAACTCCAAAAAACACTGGAAATGCTGCTGGAGCAAAAAACTATGGTGCAAAATTCGTAAAGACAGAATTAATAGGATTCAGCGACGCAGATTCCTTCCCAAAAAAAGATGCAATGAGCAAAATGGTTGGGTTCTTCAACGACACAAAAACAGGAGCAGTAACCTCTCGTGTCTTAGTCTCCAACAGGGAAAATAAAATCTCAAAAGTTCAAGCGATAGAATATAAGATAATCGCCTTCACAAGAAAACTTCTAGGTTTTCTAGAATCCATCTATGTAACGAATGGACCTTTGAGCATCTACAG
>Ga0114932_10001725_pt1 | contig 24362 bp, 20 predicted proteins | sample 2SBtaG_2_FD_87286 | JGI IMG/M metagenome (GOLD analysis project Ga0114932, IMG submission 87286) | Deep subsurface microbial communities from Kolumbo volcano to uncover new lineages of life (NeLLi) - 2SBTROV12_ACTIVE470 metaG | ecosystem: Environmental > Aquatic > Marine > Volcanic ...
AAAAGCCATTCCTGCTATGGTAAAAGGATATGGTATCAGTGAAAAAGTAGCCGGCAATATGATGGCCGCACGCGAAGAATACATAGAGGCTACATTCAGCTCATTAGAGGAACAGTATGGTTCCATTGACAATTATCTTGAAAAGGAAATGGGACTGAACAAGGCTAAGCGTAAACAACTGCAAGCGCTTTATTTGACTGAATGATGCACCCTATTATCAGCTTTGAAAACTAAAATCATTGTGTATGCCTGTTCGAAAAGCTGTATCAGCCGATTGTGATGCCATAGAAGACCTACTCGATCAGTTGGATTATCCGCATACCAACGGGTTTTTGAAACAGAAGATGGAAATGATTTTTCAAAACCCGCTGGTATCTTTATTGGTATATGAAACGGATGGAAAAGTAGTGGCATTCATGGTATTGGAATTCCTGGTTCAATTAGGATTGAAAGGAGATATTGCCAGGATCGGATATTTTTCAGTTGATAATAACTTCAGAAGCCAAGGAGTAGGCCGCGAGATGGAACAATACGCCGAAGAATTGGCCAGGGAAAGAAAATGTGATCGCATAGAAGTGCACTGCCATGAAAGGCGGAAAGGTGCACATCGCTTTTATTACCGGCAGGGGTATATAGAATCGCCTAAATACCTGATAAAGCTTCTCGACTAGCTTCGTCCCCTTTTTCCGCTTACTGCTCCGTCCAACCCCTGATTTTTACCTCTCTTCACAAAAGAATGCTGCTTTCTGCGGTTTTTTGAATGTCTGGCCGTTTCTTCGTAAAGATTAAAAATAGCGAAGAAATAGGCCTGTTAGTATGTAATATAGACGCTGTATTGACTTAATATTGTATGTGCGCTTTGGAAGTCATTTTTTAGAATGCGGATTTTTGCACAAAAAAAATGACTGAAAATGCAATATTTTACCTGATTTTTATGTCTATAACAACCTGGCAATATTCAGGAATAACTACTACAATAATTTACCAAAAACCAAAAAGTATACTTATGAGAAAATGGAAGCTCTTTAGTTTGGTCATGCTTGTGCTGATGAGCATGATGACAAACAACCTCGTGGCCCAAGGCGTTCCCATCAGCGGAGCAGTACTTGCAGACGACGGAACACCGCTGGCGGGGGTAACTGTTACTGTGAGCGGCACCAACCGGTCGACTGTAACGGATGATAAGGGCAAATTCACCATCAATGCCAATAAAAACGCCACACTGCAATTCAGCTATGTGGGCTACACCACACAAAAGGTAAAAGCTGTAGCGGGCATGCAGGTAAGCCTGGCAAAAGATACCGCCCAGCTGAATGATGTGGTTGTTACAGCGATGGGTATTAAAAAAGAACGGAAGGCATTGGGATATTCGGTCACTGACCTGAATGCGCAGGAACTGATGAAAAATAAAAACACCAATGTTGTTAACTCTTTAGCGGGTAAAGTGCCCGGTGTAAACATTACGCAATTCAGCGGTGCCGCAGGCGCCGGAGCATCTATCACCATCCGTGGTGGTAACTCTACATCTGAGGGCAGGCAGAACCAGCCTTTATTTGTGATCGATGGCGTTATATACGATAACTCAACTACCGTTACCGGTAATACAGGTACCGATGGTTTATCGCGCAGCAACACAACTTTCTCCAACCGTATCATGGATGTTAACCCGGAAGACGTGGAAAGCCTGTCGGTGCTAAAAGGCGCTGCTGCTGCGGCGTTGTACGGATCACGGGCGGCCGACGGCGTTGTCATTATTACTACAAAGAAAGGAGCCGAAGGTGTTGTGAAGGTGAATGCTACCAGTAAGGTAAGTACTTCCTGGGCAAATAAGCTACCCGAAGTTCAAACCCAATTTGGTAACGGTGTTTATTCCAGCAACGGTGTGCTTAACAATATTTCATATAGCAACTGGGGACAAAAACTTACAGCAGCAGATACGCTATACAATAACATCGGCAACTTCTTTCAGAACGGTATTGTGTATGATAACAACGTAAACGTATCGGGTGGTTCAAAAAATGGTTCTTTCTTTTTATCGGGATCTAATTTTGATCAAACAGGTATTGTTCCCAACACAAAATATGGTAAAACTACTTTTCGTTTTAACGGCGAACAGAAGTATGGAGCTTTAACACTGAATGCGAATGTTGCCTATTCCATTGCTAATATCAACAGAACACTCACTACAGCCGGATTGTATGGAAGCGGCGTTGGAAGTATGCAGTCGTTGTACACTTTCCCGCAAACATTTAATATCAAGAATTACCTCAACCCGGATGGTTCGCAACACCGGATTTTTGCCGGAACGCTTCCTCTGGAAAACGATATCGATAACCCATACTGGATTATCAACAAAGACAACCTGACTTCACAAACCAAGCGCATCACCGGAGGCATCAACGGAACCTATAAGATTGCAAAATGGTGGGATGTGATAGCCCGTTTGGGATACGACCAGTACACAACCAATGATTACACGTATATCGCTCCCGGATCTGCGCTTGCGCCACTGTATCAGAACGGACGCTTAAGCAAAGACCTGTATGACTACAGGTATATTACCACAACTGTCATGAGCAATCTCCATAAAACCTTTGGCGATTTCGATACGCACCTGATGTTGGGAACTACTTCTGAAAATACGCTGATAGCAAACCAGAACCATTGGGGATATAATTTTATTACAGCCGGCACCATCAGCTTTAATAATATGGCATCGACCAATAAATTCTTTACGGATGGTACAACGAGAAAGCGTTTGGTAGGTGCTTATGGAGAAGTTGGCGCTTCCTATAAAAACATCGCTTTCATCACTGTAACCAGCCGGAATGACTGGTCTTCTACATTGCCCCTGGAAAATAACTCGTATTTCTATCCTTCCGTTAGTGGATCTTTTGTGTTTACGGAATTGTTGCCCAAAAACAATATTCTTTCTTTCGGTAAAGTACGGGCAAGTTGGGCGAGGGTTGGTAAAGATGCCAATGCCTATGCAACGAATACTTATGTAAACCCTCCGATCTCCATTGGCGGATATACCGGCATTGGTAACCAATACTACTCTGGCAACCCTTACCTGATACCAGAGATCCAAAACTCATGGGAAGTAGGTGGCGAGTTCAGGTTCCTGAATGGACGGATAGGTTTGGATTATACTTATTATCACAGCGAAACAGAGAACCAGATCGGCCAGCCGCGCTTAGCGCAATCCGGCGGATTTATTTTCAGTACCCTCAATTCCGGCTCGGTACTTAATACAGGTATGGAGATAGCGCTTACCGGCAAACCCATCGTAACAAGGGATTTTACATGGGATGCGACACTGAATTTTTCTTATAACAAAGGCAGGCTGGGAGCTTTCATTCCGGGTGTAGCTTATTTCTATCCTACAGACGCTCAATTTGGAACCATCAAAGCGGCATCTATTCCCAACGGTGGTTACTTTTTGGGAATGACGGGACAACCATATTTGCGTGAACTGGATTCCAAAGGCGTTGAAATACCCAACGGACGCTACCAGGTAGATCCTTCTACGGGATTCTACAAACTGAACACGACCAACCCGGTGGTAGGTAATCGTGAGCCGAGTTGGATCGGCGGGTTTAACAATACATTCCGCTACAAAAAATTCGCTTTGTCATTTCTGCTCGACATCCGCAGGGGAGGAGATGTGTTCAATGGTACAGAGTATGCGATGGTTACAAACGGGTTAAGCAAATTAACAACACAGAACGATCGCCAATCGGTAACGGTGTCAGGCGTTAACAGCCTTACAGGAGCTGATTTTAATCAAACCTATACTGCGGGACAGTCGTACGTGATCAATGGAACAACCTATTCCGGCAACTACCTCATCCAGCAGTACTGGCAGAATTATGCGGCCAACTCGTACAACTTTATCACTTCTGTGAATTGGGTGAAACTGCGCTCCCTGTCGTTGTCTTATGATTTCTCTGATTATTTCAAGAATAAGAAGATCGTCAAGGGACTTAGCGCAACGGCTGTGGGAACCAATTTATTTACATGGACAAACTACAAAGGAATGGATCCTGAAGTAAGTGCTGCGGGAGGAACAGGAGGTTCAGGTTCTACAGGTATTGATTACCTGGGTGTGCCTGCAACAGCGAGTTTCACTTTCGGGGTAAATATTATGTTTTAACCAATGAAAAAATGAAGATTATGAAAAGCTCAAAATATATATTGGCGATTTCACTGCTTGCACTGGGAGCAACCTCATGTAAGAAGTTCCTGGATGTAAATACGGATACGGATAACCCAAACAATAAAAACGTATTGGTTCAAAACAGGTTACCCTGGATTGAACATTTTTACCAGTACACATCAGGCGTTACCAATTATCGTACGGCATGCCAGGCAGGCGTTTATTATTCTAACAGCGGCAACCCTAATACATTCAGCACCACATGGCAATGTTCAAGCGGCAATTCAACAACGCCCTATCAAACATGGTTTGTGGAAGTGTCTTCCAATGTGGTTGATTTGTATAACTCCGCCCAGAAGCAAGGGGCCTATCATTATATGGCTGCTGCCGATGTATTCCATGCATTGGGTTATATGCAGATGCTGGACCTGTATGGAGAAATGCCCTATACACAGGCAGGAACGGGGAACCCGAGTCCCAAGCCAGATGATGGCAAAACCATTTATAACGGATGCATGGCAAAACTGAATGAAGCCATCAGCTTGTTCGGTAAAACACAAGATGCCGGGGCGCCCGCATTGGCTACCGGCGATCTGTGGAACGGCGGGGATGTAAGCAAGTGGATAAAAATGTGCTGGGGATTGAAAGCCCGTTATATGCTCAAGCTGTCGAAAAAAGCATCGTTCAATCCGGATTCTGTTCTGTATTGTTTATCGAAGGGGCCTCAGTCTATTGCCGACAATATAGTAGGCCCTGGCTTTAACAACAGCACAGTAACCGATTATTTGTATGGCGACCCGGTAGTAACCAATGGCAACTTTGACTATGCGGCTTACGGAAGTTCCAACCGCATTTCTCAATACTATTATAACCTGCTGACCAATATGCGTGGTTCAGGTGTAACGGATCCCCGCATGAGTAAAATTGTACCTGCTTATATGTCGGGCGTGCAACTGGATGGTAATGGTAAGGTAGCGTCTTATACCTGGACCCGTTCACAGGGTGTGGATTCTTATGGTCCTGCAGCCCGCTTGTTGAAAGGAGGTGCCACTTCTATTCAAACACCTACTTACGCCGCTGCAAATACGAAAATAACATACACTATTGCCGATGCAACGGACCGTGCAAATTTTACTGCCGCACAAATAGCAGCAGGACGTTATGATGCCAGCAGCAGTGGCAATAACGTAGTGGTGATCTACAAAGCCGGTTCTATTTTTATAAACAGTACCAATTACCTGTATGCAGGCGATACCATTTATGTAAACCTGCGTAGCAGCTCAGTCGCCACATCAGGCATCACTGCACAGGGGCAAACGGATGTGAGTTGGTATCCTTCTACTGCCGCATTTAACGCCGGCGTGGTGGCGTCTACAGGGTCGTTCCAGGTTCGGCCTGTTTCTGACCAGGAGATCGTGACTTACCATGAGATGTGTTTTATCAAGGCTGAAGTTTATATGCGAAAAGGCGATATGGGAAATGCATATACGGCATATAAAGCCGGTATCCAGGCACACATGGATATGATGCAGACTAAGCTGAGCCAATGGAAAGCCGCCGGGTATACTGCTACCAATCCTGATATGGCGCCTATGGATCAAAACGCCATCAGTGCTTATATGGCGAGTGCTGCCGTTGCCCCCGGTGCGCTGACCATGTCAGATATCATGCTGCAAAAGTATGTGGCCATGGGTTGCAGCATTGAAAACTGGAATGATATGCGACGCTTCAATTTCAGCGCTGGCAACATAGCTGGCTTTGGCGTTGTTTATCCGGGTTATCAGCGAGGACCTTTGTTTACAGGCCAGTCACAGTTAACAGGTGGTTCTCCAACAGATCCCAGGTACTGGATGCGCCGTTGGCAGTTGCCACCCGTATATGAGATCAATTACAACTCTGTAAATACACTTGCCTTAAATGCGCATGCAGCTGATCCCAATATCTGGAGTATGCCGGTTTGGTGGGATTGTGCAACGGATGATGAGTATTATGGGTACCTTAAAAAATAGTGATCCAATATCGTGTGGATGATCTTTAATAAAAAGGGGCTGTCTCAAATCAATAGTCAAAGCGCTGGATGAACTTAAGCATTATATCAAGCAAAAAACGACGGAAAAGCAGAACGCGTTAACCCTGCTCAGACATACCAACTTTAATGAACGCCAGATCATCCTTCTACAGGAACTGATGCAGGATACTACGCTGTTTTTTACGGTTCAGCAAGTACAGAATAATTTTGGAGTCAGTAATCAAACGGCAAGAAATGATTTAAATGGTCTTGCAGAACAGGGGGTATTCGAAGAACGCAGGACCGGCCACAGAATACAATTTTTGCCGCGGCCTGACTTTGTGAAAAAGATACAGGGCAAATAGATAATAATGCAAAGCGCGGGTGATTAAAACTGCCGGCAGAATATGCTGGTCGGCTCAATCAGCTACTCGGCTAATATTCTGTGTTGGCGATGGTTTAAGCGAAAATAAAAATGGACAAACCGAAAAAAATCGATTTGTCCATTCGCGTTGCCCTGACTGGACACTTTTCGAATCACTTGCTGGCAGATTTGAGGCTGATTTGTATTGACCCCTTAATTATTGCACCGCGATCTTACGCGAAATGCGCTTAGCCTCTTCCCTTTTAGGAAGCGTGAGCGATAATATTCCGTTTTCATAACGGGCATTCGCTTTTTCTACATCTACCGTACTGTCTACAGTAAAACTGCGGGAAAAGGATGTGGAGCGGTATTCCCGGCGTATCCATTTTCGCTGATCACTTTCCATTTTCTGTTCGTTGTGCTCGAAAGAGACTGTCAGGGTATCGACTGTAAATGCCAGTTGAAAATCCTCTTTCTTCAAGCCCGGCGCGACCACCTGAACCTCATAGGCCGTATCGGTCTCGACGATGTTCACCGGTACGCGGGTATCCGACTGTAAACCGTTGAAACCCCAAGGCCGATCGTCAAAAAAACGATTTAAATTACTTTGGAAGAGTTCATCCACAACACTTCCAAATGTGGTCGGACGATTGTCCGCTCTTTTGATGATGTTGTTCATGATTTTTCGTTTTTAAGGTTAATTTTCGCAGATCAATATGAATGCCAATTGACTTACTGTTGAAAAAATGACAGCTGTTCAGAAAAATACAGGCGAAAATTATCGACATCATATCTTAAAAAGCGATAAGGCGGTATGTCATTTTTGCATAAATGAGAAGATGGCATCGTGATTGCCTGATGGAAAAATTAGCGTGTTATCGACTAATTTTCTGTTTATCACAGCGGTATAAATCGATTGTTATGAGAACTATGTTTTATGTCATACTTCGGTTACGAACAATTGATGGATTCGAGTCCTATGGGTCGTTCAACCTGGGAGACGACCGAGAATTTGCATATAGCACGTTCAGTCAGTTGAAGGGGCGGGAATTGCCGCAAGAAACTGATATGCTGCATATGGATTTGATGGAAACAAAGGAGGGGCTGCCGGTCAACCTCAAGATAGTGAGCTGTACGGCAGAAGAAATTGCAGCAAATGTGAAATGCATTACGCGGGAAATGTTCAAACTGCTAAACATGGGATCAAAGTAATACTAAATTTTAGATATATATATTGCAACCTACCCGTTTTCATTGTTCGTCGGGGTGGCCGCTACCAAAGAAAAACGTCCCTTACTATCGCGAGAGGCGCCTGTTGCCCGGAGTGGACGTTTCTCGAATCACTTCCTGGCGGATTTGGAAATGGTCGCCTAACTAAGCGCCTGATTTTCTATTATTTAAGGACGTTATTTTCAGCTGTGCAAGGCACAATTTGTTAAACAAAGATATTGGTGGGCCATTCTTTTATTGGCGATCACTCTGTTTTGGCAACCGGTAGCTGCTATCCAGCCTCCATGTTTGAAACCGTCTTATGTGTCCTCCTGCTTCTATTTAATTTAAAAAACTGTTCATATAAGTCAGGATCGTAGTCGTCTGCATCATCAAACTGACATGTCCTTGTGAAGGGACAATAGCCAATTGCGATTTTGGCATTGGCCGTAGATCAGACCCCCCACCTCCTAGCAATTGATATGTTTTTGCCAGCTCAACTTTATCCAGTCCGTCATTGTCACCGGAAATGATCAATACAGGCGAGGATATCTTAGAAACATTGGACTCACCGAGGTCAATTGGAGTCTGGGCGAAAGCAATCATCTGCTCTAAGTACTTTGTCCATTTTGTTTTATCAGGGGCAATCGCGTCGTATGCGGTTTCGAAAGGGCTATTCGAAAAAAATTCAGGCTTGAATGCTTTAAACGCATTGGTTACTTCGGGTAACCAGCCACTGCTTTTATAAGTAGAAGAAATGATCACTAATTTTCTTAACCGCCTGGGGCTTTGTATAGCAAACTGGTAAGCCACAGAGCCACCCATACTATATCCTGCTACATCGGCACTGTCAATTTTCAGGTAATCCATTACTTCCTCCACATCACTTGCTAAAGCAGGAAATGATAATTTTCTATCTGAATAGGGTGAATGTCCATGTCCTTGCAATTCAATGGCAATTACTTTCCTGGTTTTTGACAACTCAGGGATCAATTGGCTCCAGTTCATTTCAATTGTATAAAAAGCGCCATGTAATAAAACTATGGGCCTGCCCTCGCCATATACTTCGTAATATACTTTGATACCATTAACGGGTGCATACCCGCTGTTGGAAGGTTTAATTTGTTGTCCGTTTAAAGTAGATGCTACAAACATAATTGCAACAAATAGGATTGGTTTAAGAAATTGAATTTTTCCCTTTTTCATTTCTCAATTTTTTATATGATGTAATAATTCTTCCAGTTCATTTAATGTCATAGTGAAACCTTCTTTGAAACCCATTTTGATGAGCATTTCAATGTTAGCAAGGGTTTTGTGCTTTATTGCAATGTTCACTTTTGTTATTCCATTTTGTTCGCTAAAATTCAATTCCCAATTTGAAGTTGGAAATTGTGTGTTTATGTTTCCGTCTTTGTCAGCAAACGATGATGCCCACTGCAAATTGGTTTTAGGGTTAATGGCTGTGTATTCCTGAACGCCATAATTCTCTTGCCCTTCGGTACTAACCATTGCGTAAAATCTTTTGCCACCCACTTTAAAGTCCATTGAATATGTTTTTGATGCCAAAGGTTTTGGGGCCCACCATTGGTCAAGTATTTCTTGTTTAGTAAATGCGTCCCAAACCGATGAAAGGTCGGCTGCAAATTCTCTGCTCATTAATACGGTGTTTGTTGTTTTATCAACCCTAAATTCAAATGGTAATTTGTTCATTTTTTATTTCTTTTAATTGATGTTAATAAGTTGTCTAATTGGTTAAATTGGGTTTCCCAAATTTTCCGATATTGATCTAACCATTTGTCGATTTCTTTCATTTTATCAATTTCAAGAGAGTAATAAATTTCTCTACCTTGATATTCTTGTTTTACAAGTTCACACTCTGTCAGAATACGCAAATGTTTTGAAACCGCTTGTCGGGTAGTGTTGAAATTTTCAGCAATGGCGTTTGGTGTCATTGCCTGTAATGCAATTAAAGCAATAATTGCCCTTCTGGTTGGGTCAGCAATTGCTTGAAAAATGTCTCTACGCATTTTTTCTATTTACTTTAATGAAACTGATCGGTTGCAAATATATATGCAACTGTTTGGTTTCGCAAGTTTTTTTTTCAATTTTTTTAAAACTTCATAAAAAGTCGCTGGAATTGTCGAATTGTTAGGCCGATGAGTAGCTTCGGCCTTCTATCATCGGCCTCCGCTGATCCTCCCGCATTGTATTACCCAAGTGACCTCACCGGGCCGGCGCCCGGTGTTATTTTTTTCTTTCATCCGCTCCTGCGAGTAAACTCGCTTCACTACTGTGCACGAACCATATCTGAAAATCAATGAGCCCACTGAGCCTACTATGAGCCAATTGCTTTTTGTTAAAAGATGCCAACTATCTTTAGCTTTGAACTACCGAGCTTTTTTCGGTAGTTCAAACGGATGAGGCAATTGAGGCAATTATGACTCAATCAAAATATAACTGGTACCACTATTTTAGATACCATGGTTTTCCGGGATAGTAATCGCTTGCATTGGAATCACCCAAGTCTGCAAATCCAAACTGGGAAGTTTTTTTCTCGGCAGGTTGTTCAATTGCCTCCTTGTCTTTGTGGATAATAAATCGTCAATTGCATTGATGAAGGGGTCGTACCAATCGGCTTTTTTTGCAGCCCATTCCAGGTAATTAGTCATTTCATCGGATAAGGTAGTGCCTCCGACTGTGGCGCGATCACGGAGTTCTGCTATGTAGCGGCGCAGGGTGAGTGATCTTTCCCAACGCAGGGCGTGCTGCAGCAATATCCGGGATGCGGCCAACTCGCGGGCGTGATCGCGATAATTGTTGGAGATTACTGTGTTGTTAAAGGAAACGGATCTGTATGATCAATACTTAGCTCAGATGGATAGTTTGTCTTACTAATATAAGCATTTGATTTACAGTTAATTAAAGAATGTTTACGGGGGAAATAGAAAAATGAGGGGAGTTGTTGCATTTTTTGCAACAACTTAGAGAGATAAATGAATAAAAACAGCTAAAATCAAGAATGTTCATTAATTTTACTTGTTCACGTGCAGTGAACACTAATAATATATGAACGAAGATCAAATTATAAATACGGCATTAGAACGCCTTACCCAACAAACCGGGTTAAAAGCCAAGTGGAAACCACGTCATGATGAAATAGATGGGGAGGTTGACTTTTATTTCCAGAAAGGCAACTTGCATGTATTCGCAGAGATTAAGAAAGAACTAAGATTACACCAGCTTGATAAAATATTTGAGCTGGCGGTCAAATATCAGCCCTTTATGGTAGTGGCAGAAACCATTTTTCCAACACTCAAAGAACGGCTAAGGGAAAAGAAAATCGGCTATTTGGATGCTGCAGGAAATATATACCTCGATGTAGCCGATAACTTTATTTGGATAGACGGCCAAAAAACTACTGAAAAGAAAAAAGCCATCACCAACAGAGCCTTTACCAAGACCGGTTTGAAAATGGTTTTTTACCTGCTATTGAACGAACAGGCGATCAATATGCCTTATCGCAAATTAGCAGAGACAACAGGGGTGGCGCTCGGAAATGTTAAAAACATCATGGAAGGACTTAAAGATGCTGGGTTTATCCTCCCCATTAATGACACTACTGTAAAGCTACAGAATAAAGAAGCCTTATTAGACAGGTGGTTAACCGGTTTCAGGGAAACCCTTAGACCAGCATTACACTTAGGTACTTATAGATTTTGGGATAAAAAGAGGTTGGGAAACTGGCAGGCATTGCCATTGGAGCCAACCGAAACCAAATGGGGCGGAGAGCCGGCAGGAGAATTACTTACCAACCACTTGGTGCCGGCACATCTTACCGTGTATACAAATCAAAAAAACGCATTGATTCCTAAATGGACTTTAATTCCTGACGAAGATGGCAATGTGCATTTTTACGAAAAGTTCTGGAAAGATGAAGGGCAGGACAAAGAGCAATATGCTCCGCCTTTACTGGTATATGCAGATCTGATGTTAACAAATGATCCAAGGTGTCAGGAAACGGCAGCGATGATTTATAATAATTATTTGAAAGATGGATTTAAGTAATATAAGAGAGGGTGAACTAAGGGAGATCTTTGACGCCCTTGAAGAAGCTTTTGGCGCAACTGGAGTTGATTATTACGTTATTGGTGCACTGGCAAAAGATATTTGGTATGCAAAAGGAGATATCGTATCCAGGCAAACCAAAGATGTTGATTTTGCAGTATTGGTAGGAAGCATGGATGATTATAAAGCGATTAGGAGCTATTTAAAAGAAAACAAAAAATTCATAGATACAAAGACCAATGCCTTTGTGATGCTGTCTCCATCAAGTATTCAGGTGGATATTCTGCCGTTTGGGGAAATAGAAATAAACGATAGTGTAATGTTTGCCGGAGTCGAACTTGATAGTATTAAGGTCAATGGATTTATGGAAGTTTACAATTCAGGTACTGAAGGACAAGCGTTGGAAACAGGACATCAGTTTAAGGTGGCTACCTTGCCGTCTATTATCCTTTTGAAACTGATTGCTTACGACGATAGGCCGGAACAAAGGTCAAAAGATGCAAGAGATATTGCAGATATAATCCATCATTTTTTTGAGCTTCATCCCACTCTTATCTACAGTGAAGAACACTTCGACCTTTTTAGCGAAGACGTGGAAGATAAAAGCTTGCAGGAAATATCTGCTACTGTTATCGGGAGAGAAATAAAGAAAATTATTTCTTCCAATCAATCACTAACCGAAAGGCTAATACGAATATTGCAGGATCATATTGAACAGGAAGAGGAAAGCCCGTTTGTGAAAAAAATGATAGCTGAAACTGGTGAAACAATCGAGCATGTAATGAGACAATTGAAAAATGTATTATCGGGATTAATTGATTAATAAAGTTTATGAGAAAAGAAGTTAGAAATACGCATATAGCCGGGGAGGCCGATGTAATAAAGTTCGCAGATTATTGCAACCGACACCAGTCTTGAGTCAAAAAACAAAAAAGGTTTCATAAAAAATACTTTTCATAAATTAGAGATTGTTAACATGTTCAATCGTTTATTATGGAAGGACTCAGCTATGGAAACGTACTGGTTTGTATGAATGGTCATGTAATCACTGCTAAAGCTAACAGTGAGCAGATACCAGAAAAGTTTTGTGCCACTTGTGACGATGAGATTATCAATAAGTGCTTGGAATGTGATACCTAAAATAGAACCTTGAAGAAAATTCTTAATAACTAGATGATAATGAATAAAATAAAAGCGAACCAATTGGTTCGCTTTTAAAAGGTTGCCCGACCTGGATTCGAACCAAGACAAACTGAACCAAAATCAGTTGTACTGCCATTATACTATCGGGCAATCCATGCATTCCGTAGTGGAATGGGGTGCAAAAATAGGGGTAGGGAAGAATTGTTCCAAATTTTTTAACCGTTCTGTTCGTATATTGAACCCCTTATTGCAAGCCTTATGTCAAAACTCATCCTTTTTGCCGCGTTTATTGCCTGTATCCTGCTCCTGTCATTCAATTATGACAAGAAGAAAAAAGTAATATTTTTTGGTGATTCCATTACCCAAATGGGGGCCCAGCCAGGTGGTTATATCCGCGTTATGGACTCACTCCTTAAACAGGAAGGTGCCGAAAATAAATATGAACTGGTTGGCGCCGGTATCGGTGGCAATAAAGTGTACGACCTGTACCTGCGGATGGAAGAAGATGTGATCAATAAAAGCCCGGATATTGTAGTGATCTACATCGGCGTTAACGACGTTTGGCATAAGACCAGCTCCGGCACCGGCACCGATTACAACAAATTCGGTCAATTTTACGAAGCCATTGTTAAGAAACTGAAAGCTGCCGGAACTAAAGTGATCCTCTGCACACCCGCCGTAATAGGAGAGAAAAAAGATTTTTCCAACCAGCAGGATGGCGATATGAACCAGTACAGCAGTTGGATCAGACAGTATGCAGCCAAAGAATCTCTGCCACTCGTAGACCTGCGCACCCTTTTCCACGAATACGAACTCCAAAACAATCCCGACAACAAAGAATCGGGCATTTTAACGCGCGACAGGGTACACCTGAATGCAGCCGGTAACCTCCTTGTAGCGGAAGCTATGTGGAAAGCGATCAAATCCCTGTAAAAATTATTGCATACCCGGCTGCTTCAATTGCCAGCCGGTTTTTTGCTTTTCAGCATCTACCATGGCCTTCACATCGGCCAGTAATTGTTTGGCATTGTACACAATGCCATCTTTAATGGTATACAACACACCGCCGGTGCGCACCACTTTGTTTTCTTTGCTAAGGGTAATAGCTCCCGTGCCATACAATACCTGCAGGTTTTGCAAAGGATTGGCGTCGATGATCACCATATCGGCCAGCTTGCCCGTTTCCACACTGCCGATCTCTTTATCGGCGCCAAGGGCCTGCGCTCCGTATAAAGTAGCTGAACGGATCACTTCCAATGGATGGAAGCCTGCTTCACGCAACAACTCCAGCTCGCGGATATAACCGAATCCATAAGTTTCATAAATGAAGCCGTTATCTGACCCGGCAGTCACACGCCCACCGCGGTTTTTGTATTCGTTCACAAAAGTCATCCACAACCGGTAATTGTTTTTCCATTCCACTTCCTGCTCTGTACCCCAGTGATGCCAATAAGAGCCATGCGACTGCCGGCTGGGCTCGTAAAACTGCCAGAGCGATGGCAACGTATACCACTCATGCCATTCAGCCCTGCGCGCTCTTTGCAGGTCGCGGTTGGCATCGTAAATATTAAACGTAGGATCCAATGTAAAATCGAGCGATAACAATTCATTCATCACTTTGTTCCAATGTTCTGAATAAGGCGCTGCCGCCTGCTTCCACAGTTTGCCCGCTTCTTCAAATCGATCCTGCTCATTGTTGTAATTGTAATCGGGTGGGTATTGTTGGATGGTTTTATCGGTAAACAATGCTTCGGGTAAACCATACCAGTGCTCCATGCTGGTGAGCCCGGCACGGGCAGAATTCAACACATTCCAGCGCGCTACATCGAGCTGCGCATGGTGACAACAAGACCTCAATCCCAATTTTTTATTTTCACGAAGTGCTGCATCCATAACCTCTGGTCGCGCACCAAAAAATTTGATGCCATCGGCTCCTTTGCGCGCATTCTCCTGTACCCAGGCACGTGCCTGGTCGGCAGTAGTGATGGGTGTTTTACTGCTTTGTCCGAATACCGTATAAGCAAATATCCTGGGCGCTGTAATAAGATTGGCAGCGCTTTTTTGTTTTTCATCCAGTGTCCATTCCAGTCCGTTGCCGGCCGATGGATCCCTGATGGTGGTAATGCCATGCGCCATCCACAGTTTGAAAACGTATTCGGCAGGAGTGCCCTGTTCCTTGCCACCGATATGCCCATGCATGTCTATGAGTCCGGGCAACACATACATGCCTTCACAGTTGAGTTCTTTCCCGCCCTGTTTGAGCGCTGGTCTACGGCCAGGATCAATAGCCGCACCGGGGCTTCCCACCGTTTGTATCTGCACAATGCGGTTTTGCTCCACCACAATATCAACCGGACCAAAAGGCGGCGCACCGGTACCATTGATCAATGTAACACCTCGAATGATCAGTTGGGTATAAGGGCCATCGCCTTCTTTTTTCTCAGGCGCTTTGAGAATCTGCGCATGAACGGCAGTGAATGCCAAACAGAACAGCAGGGAAAGGAAGTGTAGTTTTTGTCTCATATAACAGGTTGAGTTGATGAATATACGAATTCACGCCCAATACCTGTGAGGGGGCTATACGGCTTTTACGAGGTAGTAATTTTTCTTCCCTTTTTGCACCAGCAAATATTTATCCTGCAAAAGGTCTGACTGCTTCAGCAAATTTTCATCGCTACCGATCTTTCTTTTATTGATGCCTATGCCGCCCGATTGCCACATTTTACGCGCTTCACCTTTGCTGGGGAAGATTTGTGTGTCGGCCAGGAAGCTTACAATATCATACCCCGCTTCGAGTTGCGATTTGCTCACTTCTACCGTGGGAACGCCTTCCATCACCTGCAACAATTGTTCTTCATTCAGGCTTTGCAAAGCTTCGGTAGTGGCATTGCCAAACAGTATCTCAGATGCTTTCACAGCAAAATCATAATCATGCTCGCTGTGTACGAATACCGTCAGTTCACGTGCCAGCTTTTTTTGCAGTGCACGCTGGTGCGGGGCTGCTTCGTGCTCAACCAATAATGCATCAATTTCAGTATGGGGCAGCAGGGTAAATATTTTGATCCACTGCTTGGCATCATCATCACTGGCGTTGAGCCAGAACTGGTAAAATTGGTAGGGCGATGTTTTAGTAGCATCCAACCATACATTACCTTTCTCCGTTTTGCCGAATTTACCGCCGTCGGCTTTGCGAATGAGCGGACAGGTAAATGCAAACGCTTCACCACCAGCCTTACGGCGGATCAGTTCCGTACCGGTAGTAATATTACCCCACTGGTCGCTGCCACCCATTTGCAGTTTGCAATGCTTGTGCTCGTAGAGCCAGTAAAAATCATAGCCCTGTATCAGTTGATAAGTAAATTCGGTAAAGCTCATGCCGGTTTCTCCTTCCAGTCTTTTCTTCACACTGTCTTTCGCCATCATATAATTGACGGTGATGTATTTGCCGGCATCGCGGATAAACTCGAGAAAGCCAACGCCTTTGAACCAATCATAGTTGTTCACCATGACCGCCGCATTGGGTTTGGCGCTGTCGAAATCCAGGAATTTTGACAATTGTTTGCGAACGCCTTCCTGGTTGTGCTGCAACACTTCTGCGCTCAGCAGGTTTCTTTCTTCGCTCTTGCCGCTGGGGTCTCCGATCATGCCGGTAGCGCCTCCAACCAAAGCATAAGGTTTATGACCGGCCCTTTGCAGGTGCACCAGTAAGAGAATGGGAACCAGGCTGCCGATATGCAAACTGTCCGACGTAGGGTCAAAGCCAATATAGCCGGATACCATTTCTTTTTGCAACAATTCTTCCGTGCCAGGCATGATGTCCTGCACCATTCCTCTCCACCTGAGTTCTTCTATGAGCGTCATTTACTTCGAATTTGCGCAAAAATAGGAAATGGAGCGGATTCGCTACTTTCGCGTCATGAATAAAAACATGCGCAAAGTAGGAGATGGCACCCGGGCGCTTAATTTTTTTATCGATACGGCGATCATTTTCATACTCGCTTATGCCGGGTATAAGGTATGGAGCTGGTATGTGATTTACTGGCATTACCCCTATTACAAATTCGGATGGTTCTTCTTTGGCATACTGTTCATCTATTATTGTTTTTTTGAAGGATTGTTCAGCCGCACACCCGGCAAATGGTTCACTTTCTCAAGGGTAATCAATGCCCAGCAGCGAAAACCATCTTTCCAGCAGATCATCGTGCGAAGCCTTGTACGCATCACCATCATCGATATGTTTTTCATTCCCTTCCTGGGCAAACCTTTACACGATTACCTGAGTAAAACAGATGTAGTAGAAATCTAACATCTCACAACTAACAACGCACAACTCACATGGCTCGAATAGGCATCAACATAGCAACCGGCAGTTTACAACAGGCAGAAATGATCGTGGGCATCGACCTGGGCACCACGAACAGCCTGGTGGCCATCATTCACCCGGAAAGCAAGCAACCGGCCGCTTTAAAAGAACACAATACCAGCAGCCTCGTTCCCAGCATCGTTCATTTCGATGCCATGGGCAACCCCGAAGTGGGTGAAACAGCGAAAGGGTACCTGGAAACAGATCCCCAGCACACGATTTTCAGTGTGAAGCGTTTGATGGGAAAGAGTTATAAAGATGTAAAAGACAATGCCGGTTTCTTCACTTATAAAGTGATCGATGATGATACGGATAGCCTGGTGAAAGTGCAGGTGGGCGATCGTTTTTATTCACCCATTGAATTATCCTCCCTCATACTCAAAGAACTGAAACAACGCGCCGAGCATATTCTCAAAACACCCGTAACCAAAGCGGTGATCACCGTGCCGGCCTACTTCAACGACGCACAACGGCAGGCTACCCGCGACGCAGGTAAACTGGCAGGACTGGATGTGCTGCGCATTGTGAACGAACCAACGGCAGCCAGCCTGGCCTATGGCATGGGATTGAATAAGGAGGAAGAAAAAACAATCGCAGTGTACGACCTGGGCGGCGGCACTTTTGATATTTCGCTGTTGCGCATCAGCAACGGTATTTATGAAGTGCTGAGCACCAATGGCGATACCTATTTGGGAGGCGATGATTTCGACAGAACCATCATGCAATACTGGATGAAAGAAAGGGGCATTGATGCAACTGCATTGCACCAGGATAAACAACTGGCACAATCATTAAGACTGAAAGCCGAAGCTGCCAAGCGCGCATTGAGCACAAATGAATTGTTCAGCGATGAATGGAATGGCGGAAAACTGGAACTGAGCAGAACCGTGTTTGCCTCACTGGTACAACCATTGATCGATACTACCATCGGCTGTTGCAGGAACGCGTTGAAAGACGCGGAACTCACCACAGCCGATATCGATACCGTAGTGATGGTAGGAGGCAGTACCCGCGTACCGGCTGTAAAGCAGGCGGTCAGTGCCTTTTTTGGAAAGCCAGTGAACGATTCGGTGAACCCGGATGAAGTGGTGGCACTCGGCGCCGCAGTGCAGGCCGATATCCTCGCCGGCAACAACAAAGATTTTTTACTGCTCGATATCACACCATTAAGCCTGGGCATTGAAACCATGGGCGGATTGATGGACGTGCTCATCCCCCGTAATTCAAAAATTCCCACCAAAGTGGGGCGACAATACACTACGCAGAAAGACGGACAAAGCGGTATGCGCATTTCGGTATTCCAGGGCGAGCGCGACCTGGTAAAAGACAATCGCAAGCTGGCCGAATTCAACCTCACCGGCATCCCGGCCATGCCCGCGGGCTTACCCAAAGTAGAAGTAAGTTTTCTCATCAATGCCGATGGGATATTGGTAGTGAAAGCAAAAGAACTGCGGAGTGGAGTGGAACAAAGTATTGAAGTAAAACCGCAATACGGACTCACCGATACAGAAGTTGAAAAAATGCTGCTGGAAAGCATCACCCATGCCGGAGACGATATGCAGGCAAGGGCGTTGGTAGAAGCCAAAACCGAAGGAGAACAATTACTGGGCCTCACAGAAAAATTCATCTCCAAAAATCCCGGCCTGCTTTCAGCAGAAGAACTGCAAACCACCGCACATGCCATGCAGGCCCTGCAACTGGCGCTGACGATGGACGACAAGAACCTTATCCAGAAAAAAACAGAAGAACTCAACGATATAACCCGGCCATTTGCCGAGCGGGCCATGGACCAGGCCGTGAGCAAAGCGATGAAAGGAAAGCAGATAGGCTAACGGCCCAGGCTCATCCAGCGCTGCACATATTTACCCAGTATATCGAATTCAATGTTGACCGCCGTGCCTGCCTGCACATGCTTGATACTGGTATGTTCAAATGTATAAGGAATGATGGCCACCGTGAAATGATCGCGGTTCACATTGAAGCAGGTAAGACTGGTACCGTTAACGGCAATAGACCCTTTCTCAATTACCAGGTGTGCGAATTCCGGAGGAAATTGAAAGATGAATTCCCAACTGCCGTCCAGTTCCTTTCTTTCCTGGCAGATAGCAGTGCAATCGGCATGCCCCTGTACAATATGGCCATCGAGACGGCCGTTCATGACCATGCATCTTTCCAGGTTGATCTCGCTGCCGGCCGCCCAGCTGCCCAGGTTGGTCTTTTTCAGTGTTTCTTCAATAGCCGTTACCCGGTGCATACCGTCTTTTAGCTCGTCCACCGTTAAGCAAACGCCATCATGACTCACACTCTGGTCTATTTTCAGTTCGCCCGAGAGGGGAGAACCGACCCAGAAACTCACGTTAGAGCCCTTTTTTTCAATAGAAACGATTTTTCCGGTCGATTCGATGATTCCTGTAAACATGATCGCAAAGTAATGATGAATGTCTGATTTTTTGCCATTTTACTCGTCACCCTGAGCGAACGGAGTGAGTCGAAGGGCCTGCTGAACATTCGGGCAGGTCCCTCGGCTTCGCTCGGGATGACGGATATGACTAGGTGCGGGGCGACGATCATAATGGAATGGATAATTTTTTCTGCGTACTTGTTTATATGACTGACGCCCTGTATCTTTGCAGTCCTAAAAAAACGCCCGAGGAGGTATCAACATTATGCTCATCATTGATTCAAAAGATTGCGAAAACATCGACAAAGCGCTCAAAAAATACAAGAAGAAATTTGAGAAAAGCAAGGTTTTATTGCAATTGAGGTCGCGTCAGGCATTTACCAAGCCGTCTGTAAGGCGTCGCGGTGAGGTGCTGAAGGCCATCTACAAGCAGCAGATAGCAAGTGGAAAGATAGAAGGATAATCTCCTTTTATCCACCTGAATATAGTAAGTAGCTGAGGTTGTTTAACTTTAAGCTACTTTTTTTATGCCCATACCCGAATCCCCATCCTTGCAGTCCTTCCTGGACCACCTCAAATACGAGCGGCGCTATTCGCAGCATACCATTATTGGGTACCGGACCGACCTGGAGCAGTTTTTCGCCTACCTGGCCAGCCAGTTCGAGTCGCCAAGCCTGTCCGCCATCAGCTCCATGATGATCAGGAGCTGGCTGGCAGAACTGAAGGAAGACGAGATAGCGGCGCGGTCCATCAACCGGAAAATATCTTCACTTAAATCTTTTTTCAAATACCAGTTGAAAATAGGGGCGTTGGAGCAGACGCCCATGACCACCATCGTATCGCCCAAACAAGGTAAAAGGCTGCCGGTTTTTGTGGAAGAAAAAAGCATGGAGCAGTTATTTAGCCCCGAACTCTACGAAGAGGGTTGGCAGGGCCGGACCGAGCGCCTGGTACTCATGCTGTTTTATCATACGGGTATGCGTTTGAGCGAGTTGGTCAATCTTAAATACAGTCAGCTCGATGGGGCACAGTCGCAACTGAAAGTGCTGGGTAAAGGAAATAAGGAGCGCATCATACCGGTTTCCAGGGAACTAGCGGCGGAACTGCAACAGTATCAAAGCGATAAAACCGGTGAACTGGCTATGGCCGACCGGTTATTTGTAACGGAAAAAGGCAAGCCGCTGCAGCCACGCTCTGTGTATGCGTTTGTAAAAGCCAAACTGGGAGCCGTAACCACGGTTCAAAAGAAGAGTCCGCACGTGCTGCGCCATAGTTTTGCCACCCACCTGATGAACAACGGGGCCGACTTGAACGCGGTGAAAGAGCTGCTGGGCCACAGCAGCCTGGCGGCCACCCAGGTGTACACCCACAACACAATCGAGAAGCTGAAAGAAGTGTTCAAAAAAGCACATCCGAAGGCTTGAGAAATTCTCTTAAAATTGTCAAAAAATCCGCTCACATTTTTTCGTTTTTCTCCCCATTTGACGTACATTGTTAGTCCGTTGAAAACGGATCTAAAAGTTCTTTCAAATATTATTTTTTAACCGATAAAACGTGAGTTGCTATGAACGTTAACATTCAAACTGTGCATTTTAATGCTGATGACAAACTGGTAGATTATGTGTCACGTAAGCTCAGCAAGCTGAGCACTTTCCACGACAGGATATTGAAAGTAGATGTGTTCCTGAAGCTGGATAACGTGGTGCATACGATCAAGGACAAAGTAGCTGAGATCCGTATTCATGTACCAAGGCACGAGTTTTTTGTGAAGTCGTCGTCGAAGTCGTTCGAAGAATCATTTGATTGTGCAATGGAGTCGATTGTTACACAGATAAAAAGGAAAAAACAGAAACTACTGGCGGCATAAAAAGGAATTGAAAAAATTGGTTGTAAGGCTCCCTTTCGGGGGCCTTTTTTATTGGGCCCGGCCGGGGCTTCCGGACCGTTTTCTCCGGAGCCGGCGCAAACTGTTGAAAACTAGCCGAAAAAAATCATGGCAAAATTTTGCTGAATGAAGTTTTCCGTTACCTTTGCCATCCCAAAAAATAGGAGCGTTCTTTTACATTTTGCCGAAGTAGCTCAGTTGGTAGAGCAACTGATTTGTAATCAGTAGGTCGCGGGTTCGAGTCCCATCTTCGGCTCTAAATAAATCAAGGGCAGGTTCCAGAGCGGCCAAATGGGGCGGACTGTAAATCCGCTGTCTTTCGACTTCAGTGGTTCGAATCCACTCCTGCCCACGGAAAAAATGAGAGAATGAGACAATTCGGTAATTCGACAATGTTTCTTTCTCTTTTATGATGTTCTTATTAATAGTGAGAATTTGTGAATCACTGGCATTGTCGAATTGCCAAATTGACGAATTGTCAAATTGATATGCGGAAGTAGCTCAATTGGTAGAGCGATAGCCTTCCAAGCTATAGGTTGCGGGTTCGATCCTCGTCTTCCGCTCAACGCTAAAAAGCCGTTGTAGCTCAGTGGTAGAGCACTTCCTTGGTAGGGAAGAGGTCGTGAGTTCGATTCTCACTAACGGCTCGGATTTGTGAAAGAGGAAAAGTAGTTTGGTATAAATTTTTAAAATACAACTAAAATCGATAAAAATGTCTAAAGAGACCTTTAAGAGGGAAAAACCTCACGTAAACGTTGGTACAATTGGTCACGTTGACCATGGTAAGACCACTTTGACTGCTGCCATTACGGACATCTTATCTAAGAAAGGTCTGGCGCAGGCTAAGAAATATGATGAGATCGACGGCGCTCCTGAAGAAAAAGAGCGTGGTATCACCATCAACACTGCACACGTAGAATATCAAACTGCAAACCGTCACTATGCGCACGTTGACTGTCCTGGTCACGCTGACTATGTGAAGAATATGATCACCGGTGCTGCCCAGATGGACGGTGCTATCCTGGTAGTAGCTTCTACCGATGGTCCGATGCCCCAGACTAAGGAGCACATCCTGCTGGCCCGCCAGGTAGGTGTACCCCGTATCGTGGTATTCATGAACAAAGTTGACCTGGTAGACGATCCTGAACTGCTGGAACTGGTTGAAATGGAGATCCGCGAACTGCTGACTTCTTATGGTTTCGACGGTGACAACACCCCCATCATCAAAGGTTCTGCTACAGGCGCCCTGGCTGGTGAAGAAAAATGGGTTAAATGCATCGATGAACTGATGGAAGCTGTAGATACTTACATCCCGCTGCCTCCCCGTCCGGTTGATATGCCGTTCCTGATGTCAGTAGAAGACGTGTTCTCTATTACAGGTCGTGGTACAGTTGCTACCGGCCGTATCGAGCGCGGTATCATCAAAGTAGGTGAAGCTGTTGAGATCGTAGGTCTGCAGGAAGCTGCGCAGAGCTCTACTGTAACTGGTGTCGAAATGTTCAAAAAACTGTTGGATGAAGGTCAGGCTGGTGATAACGCAGGTCTGCTGCTCCGCGGTATTGAGAAAAAAGATATCCGTCGCGGTATGGTAATCTGTAAGCCCGGTTCTATCACTCCTCACACAGATTTCAAAGGAGAAGTATACGTACTGAGCAAGGAAGAAGGTGGACGTCACACTCCGTTCTTCAACAAATACCGTCCCCAGTTCTATTTCCGTACTACAGACGTAACTGGTGAAGTTACCCTGCCTGAAGGAACAGAAATGGTAATGCCTGGCGATAACATCAACCTCTCTGTAAAACTGATCCAGCCCATCGCGATGGAGAAAGGCCTGAAATTCGCTATCCGCGAAGGTGGACGTACAGTAGGTGCCGGTCAGGTTACTGAAATCGTTAAATAAGCTAAGCCCACCGGCTTTTAGCTTCATGGCAAATGGAAATTTTTGGTACATTTGCTGACATAATAAACTAAAAGCTGTTTCGGAACCCCCGGAATAGCTTTTAGCTTTCTACGGGCATAGTACAACGGTTAGTATAGAGGTCTCCAAAACCTTTGATCTGGGTTCGAATCCTAGTGCCCGTGCGGAGAAAATTCGACAATTCAATAATTCGACAATGGGAGACGGGTATAACCCGGTTACCCTGCTATGGTCGAAAACAACGACCTGTTATCTAATTGTCAAATTGTCGAATTGCCAAATTGCCAAATTAATCTGATGAATAAGATCACGACATATTTCAAAGAGAGCTACCAGGAACTGATGGAAAAAGTAACCTGGCCAACCTGGTTGCAGTTGCAGCAGAGCACAGTGATTGTGCTGGTAGCTACCATCATCATTACCGCCATGGTATGGGCGATGGATTTTGCCAGCAACCAGGTGCTGAAACTGATTTATTCATTGTTTAAGTAAGAAAAGATGGAAGCATCTGTAAATACCACCCCCACTACAGCTACACCGCAGCAGGAAACCAAATGGTATGTATTGCGCGTGGTAAGCGGTAAGGAGCGGAAAGTAAAAGAATACCTGGATAAGGACATCATTCGCAGCGGATGGCAGGAGATCATCAAGCAGGTATTCCTTCCTATGGAAAAAGTATATAAAGTGCAGAACGGTAAAAAAGTAATGCGCGAAAAAAACTATTTCCCGGGATATGTGATGATGGAAGTGCTGGATGGTAAGCTGAACGATGATATGGTACAACATATCAGCAACATCAGCAACGTGATGCATTTTCTCACCGACGGAAAAGGATCCAAAGGCAATA
>Ga0114932_10001729_pt1 | contig 24344 bp, 20 predicted proteins | sample 2SBtaG_2_FD_87286 | JGI IMG/M metagenome (GOLD analysis project Ga0114932, IMG submission 87286) | Deep subsurface microbial communities from Kolumbo volcano to uncover new lineages of life (NeLLi) - 2SBTROV12_ACTIVE470 metaG | ecosystem: Environmental > Aquatic > Marine > Volcanic ...
GCGCTGATCGAGCAGCGTCTGCACGATCTCGGGATCCGGCTCCACGAAGCGTTCGGGGTCGGCGAGGATCTCCGCCTTCAGCTCACCTTCGACGTGTGCGCGACCAAGCGCGACATCGATCTGGCGGTACAGCTCGTAGTAGCTCCGGACACCCGGGAGCTGCCCTGCATCGAGCAGATCGACGCACTGGGTGAAGAGGGCGGCGCGACTCAGCTCGAACATCGTGTTCATGAAGTCGAAGCGGTCGTCGGAGAGATCGATCACCGTCTCGGCGTAGGCCGCACGCTGTTCGTCGAAGCTGAGCGCCGTGCTCCCGTGCTGGGCTCGCACGACATACCCGAAGCGGGTCGCCTTCGCGAGGTTGCCGAGCTCGAGATCGAAGACGAGCCCGAGGGTGAACGCATCGGGGTCGAACGTCAGGTCGTCGACCGGCCATCCGGATTCGCTGAGCCCCCGCCGCGCATGGTCGAAGGCGGCGCGCTCCCACTCCTCCACCCGATAGTGGATGAGGGTGTAGTCCATGTCGTATCCGATGGCCTGCACCGATCGCAGGTTCAGCGTCCGGTTGGCGAAGACTCCACGAACTCCGTCCACCGGACCGACGGTATCGGCAGAAAGCCGCGGTGTTAGCGTTCGCCGCGGATCAGAGGGAGGGACGCATGTACGACACCATCGATGTCGAGCGTGACGGACGGATCGCGACGGTCACGCTGCAGCGGCCGGAGAAGATGAACGCGATCTCGCTTCAGCTGCAGGAAGACCTCGTCGGCGCCTTGGAAGAACTGGCGGCCGACGACGCCATCCACTGCGCGGTGGTGCAAGGCGCGGGTCGCGCCTTCTCCACCGGATACGACATCACCGCCGGTGGCACCGGCGGCGGAGGGGTGACCGGTGATCGGGCGGGGCTCGAGCGCATCATGCGGAACTGGCTGCGCATCTGGGACTTGCCGATGCCGGTCATCGCGAAGGTCCACGGCTACTGCCTCGCAGGCGGGACGCAGCTCGCTGCCATCTGCGACGTCACCTTCGCCGCCGATGACACCAAGGTGGGCACGCCACAGCTCCCCCTCGGCGCGGGCTACGTCGGTTCGGTCTGGACCTGGCTGTGCGGGCCGAAGAAGGCGAAGGAGATGTTCTTCCCCACCGGCGAGATGATCACAGGCACCGAGGCGACCGAATGGGGACTGTTCAATCGGTCGGTTCCCGCCGATGAGCTGGACGATGCGGTTGCTGCGTACGCGGCGAAGGTCGCTCGCACGCCCAAGGAGATCCTTGCGCTCCAGAAGCAGTCGGCCAACCGCATCCAGGAGATCCAGGGGTTCCGTGAGGCGCTGCTGCAGTCGGTAGAGATCGACGCCATCGCCCACGCGTCACCACCGGTGAAGGCGATCAACAAGTACATCCGCGAGAACGGACTCCACGGGGCGCTGAAGGCATTCGACAATGGGGACATTCCCTAGTGGCCCCGCCTCCTGAGCCCGCTGCGCTGCCGGACTACGACGACCTGCCCGAGATCGAAGGGCTGGGCGTTCGGCACGCGTGGGATGTGTTCGGGCGTGATGACGTGCTCGGATCGATCGGGCTGCTGACCGACGAGCGGGTCGCCACTGCGGCGAGTCTCGTTCGGACAGGGCAACGGGTGTCGTTGGACCTGCCGCTGAACCTCCCCAGCCCACCCCTCTTCGGGCGCCAACCCTTCGACCACGTCACGTTTGCGCTGAGCCGCAACGAGATGGACGATCGGGTCGACAACTTTCATCTGCAGGGGTCCACCCAATGGGATGGGCTCAATCATGTCCGCTGCCGCGAGCATGGCTATTGGGGCGGACGCCTCGACGACCCGCTCGACGCACCGAACGGGCTCGGCGTTCACCACTGGACCCAACACGGGATTGCAGGTCGCGGGGTGCTCGTCGACGTCGGCGGATGGCTGGCCGAGCAGGGCGATTTCGACCCCCTCGCCCCCCGGCCGGTCGAGATCGCAGATCTCGAGGGAGCGATCGATGCCCAGGGTGTCGACCTCCGGGTCGGCGACATCTTGTGCCTGCGGTTCGGGTGGCCCGCGGGCTACCGGCGCCTCGATCAATCGGCCCGCGAGTCCTACGCCACCGACCCGCATTTCGCCGGACTTCGGGCGTACGAGGACATGGCCAGGTGGCTGTGGAATCACCACCCCGCAGCCCTCTGTTGCGACAACCCGGCGGTCGAAGTGGTGCCGGGTGAGCCGGCCGACGGCTCGCTCCACAGGCGCCTGCTTCCCACTCTCGGCTTCGCGCTCGGCGAGATGTTCGACTACGAGGAGCTGTCAGCGATCTGCCGTGCCGAGGGGCGCTGGGAGTTCTTCTTCGTCGCTGCGTCGCTCCACATCCTCTTCGCGCTCGGGTCGCCGGGCAACGCCGTCGCGATCCTGTAGGCCGGCCTCACCCCAGCGTTGGGTCCACCACGTGGCCGAGGAAAAGCGTCGCACCGGTCACCCGGTCGCGGATCAGGTACAAGAACGGCCGATCGACGCGGATCGTGGGTCCGTGCGAGCCCAGGACGCCGTACCCGGCGGCCGCCGATGCCTCGGTGCCCGTCTCGTTGACGGTGATCGTCGACTCGAGCTGGAACTGATCGATGAAATAGCCCGCCTCACCGCCCTCGATCATCCCGCTGAAGTCCGGCGCGACCGGCAGTCCCATCTCGACCAGCGTCTCGAGGATGTCGCCGCCCGTCTGCGCGGACCACGTTGGGATGAAGAAGTGCACCCCGCTCATCTCGACCCCGTCGGCGATCGAGGCGATTGACGCTGCGGTCATGTCGCGCTCGAAGGTGACCAGATCGTCGGGTTGGACGACCAGCATCGTCAAACGCTCACCGGCGTATGGCAGTTCGACCGCGACGTAGTCGGCACCGGCGTGGATCGGCAGCGCCAACTCATGAGACATCGTGGGAACAATCTTCTGCTCTCCCGTCGCGGTCGTGAACGAGCCCTCGCCCGGGACGAACTTGATGTCCCAGACAGCGTCGAGATGAATCGCCGACGCAGCGACCAGCACCGTCATCGGGTCAAAGCCATCGAACAGCTTCGGAATGTTGCCGTCCGTCGCATCCGAGATCCAGCCGTTGACCGCTTCCAGCGCATCGGGCTCCACGCCGAAGTCGACCACCCGCGCCGGAGCGCCGTAGTTGGCCATCGCAGTGTCGAGGAACTCATCGACCATCGGCAATCCGGGTCTCACGAACAGACTCGTCGCAAGCGAGAGCTGCAGGTCGTCGTGGTCGAGTTCTTCCAGGGCGAGGCCCAGCGCATTCGCAGCATCCTGGACGGCGGCATCGCGGGGATCGATACCGAGAACCTCCGCCCAGCGCTCCGCTGTCTCGCCACGGAGCCCGGGCTGCGTGAGAAGAAGCAGCGTCGACACCGGGTGAGCTCCAACGATCGTGTTGTCGGTGTCGCGTGCGAGCGCCTGGAACAGCCGCACCGCGAAGTCGTTCGATGTGGCCGCCAGAGCAACGACGTCGGCGGCGGACGCCTCAGGCTCGAGGTCTCTCGTCGCGATGTTCGCCACCAGCGCGGTCGCGGGGAGCACGACGTCGGGCACGGGCGACGACGTTTGGGCTGGAGCCGGCGCCACATGGATGGGCGGAGCGGCTGAGGTGGTGCTCGGCGCAGCGAGGCCGGCTTCTCGAGAGGGCCCGCCACACGCAACGGCGACAAGCGCCGCAACCACGGTCAGTGCCACGAGCCTGCTTCGTCCCGCCATCGCTCCACCTCCAACGATTGCCACGAATTCTGTCATGCGACTCATGTGGACTGACCTCGAGGTCGGCATCGTCACCCAATCGACGCAGCCTCGACATCTACGCAAAGTCACCACGCCCTAGCTTCGTCCCACGGCAAAGGAGGGACGTCGTGAGGTGGATGTGGGCGTGGGCGTGGCTGATGGCGGGCGTGTTTGCGGCGGGATGCTCCGCGGGCAGCGATTCGGTCGATGGTCAGCCGGAGTCGATCAGCTCTCCGGCTGCGACGACCTCGGTGGCCACTCCACACGCGAGCACGGATACCCCGTCGAACGTTGAGCGTCTCCTGCCGAACAGGCCGCCCGAACTCAGCGGACTCCTGATCTTCACGCTGGGAGACGAGGTCCTGTACTACGAGGGGGCGGACCTCGGTGGCTCGGTCGTGGAACCCCTCCACCGGCATCGGCTCGGGCCGAATGCGCAGCGCATCACGCCGCTGGACAGCAGATACCTCCTCTTCACGGAATGGGAGGAAATCAAGAGCCTCGACCTCCTGACCGGTGAGGTCCGAGTGCACGCAAGTCTGGGCGCCTGTTGCGGGTTTCGGACGCTCCGCGACAGGACGCTCCTCATCACGCACACCGGCACAGGGAGCGACCGCTTCCACACGCTGACGGTCCCCGACGGCCGGCTACAGACAGCGCTCGGCAACTTCCACTTCGCTCGGATCACGGTCTCGTCCGACGGCGGCCTCATCATGACCACCCCCAAGGTTCAGCATCAGGACTGGCAGGGCGCGCCGCGAACGCTGTGGGTGTACGCAACGCCCGACCTCGAGACCCCGATCATCGAGATCACCCTCGAGGGAGACGATCTGATCGACGCCGGCGCCTTCTCACCAGACGGCGCGTGGTTCACCTACTCCGCGCGGCTCGACGGGTCCTGGAGGAGATATGCGCGCCACGTCGAGAGCGGGCAGCTCCTCGAACTCGAGGGCCGGAGCGATCCGTGGCAATTCGACGAGGATGCCCTCGAACGCGTCGCCGCAGGTGAGTCCGACGAACTCGAAGACCCGCAGAGCGAGCCGCCGGGGACGCTCATCGCGCGCCGGGACACCATCGCGCTGACGATGGATCACCAAACCGTGCTGATCCAGGAACTCAGGGGCGATGACTGGGAGATCATCGATCGAAGGGCGTTGCTCTCGAATCGGCCGTTGGTGGCATGGCGGGACGGCGCGGTTGTCGACGACCTGACTCCGACAGGGCTGAGGGATGCCGACGCGATGTGGTTTCGCCGCACAACCATCGACGGCGAGTTTCGTGCGGTTTTCATCGACATGACCGACGGCTCGGCGTTCGAGGTCGCCGGACCCCCCGAAGGCGACCCTGCAGGCCCGCAGCTCGGGCCTGCAGGGATCTCCAGCAACGGCAACCTGGTCCTCCTCGGGGCATCGGGCGCGGAGGGATCTCCGGCGATACACGTCGTCACGACCGAGGGCCTTCACCTGGCCCGCGAGCTGCCACCCGGAACTCACTCGACCGTTCAGGACCCGACCGGGGCCTACCTCCTGGCGGTAGGCCCCGAGCGCAGCGTCATCGTCGAGCTGGCAACTGCGACGATCATCCTCGACGACCTCCCCGGATCGACGAGTCGCGCCCTGTGGATCGACTCCCCCTGAGGCCCCTCCCCTTCTGCCAGCTTCCTCGGACACCAGGGTCACCACACAAGCTGGCAGAACGGTTGACGAAGTGGAGGTGCGGTAGCGTCGGGCAGCGATCCAGGGGGAAGTGATGTCCGAGACCTCAACGTCCATGGCCCAGCTGCTGCTGCAGCAATTCGACGATGCCGAGTTCGCCCACACCGGGCGGCGGTCGTTCTTCGAGTACCGCGACACCGGGCTCGAAGCGGCCACCAGCGGCGACTACCGCGCCCAGGTCATGCGGGCCACCGACGTGATGGACACCACCGGCTGGCACTACCACGTCTGCGATCTTCAGTTCGTGTACGTGCTGAAGGGCTGGGTCGACCTGGCATTCGAGGACGGGCGCACCGAGCGGGTCGAAGCCGGCGCCGCGCTCGCGATCCCGCCGGGAATGGTCCACAACGAACTCGCCGCGTCTGACGACTTCGAAGCGCTCGAAGTCGTCGCACCTGCGCAGATGGACACGGTCCCCGTCGACGCCCCGATCGGAGCCTGAGGGTGGCGGACGTCAGCGGCGCGCGCATCCTCGCGCGCAACCTCAAGCAGCAGGGCGTCGAGTACGTCTTCGGCATCGTCGGCTTTCCGGTGGTTCCGATCGCGATGGCGTGCCAGCGCGAGGGAATCACCTTCATCGGCATGCGCAACGAGCAGTCGGCGTCCTATGCCGCACAGGCCGCGGGCTACCTCACCGGACGCCCGCAGGGCTGTCTCGTGGTGTCGGGTCCCGGCGTCATCCACGCCCTGGCCGGACTCGCCAACGCCAAGGAGAACCTGTGGCCGATGATCCTCATCGGTGGCGCGTCGCCTTCTGACCAGAACGGAATGGGCGCCTTCCAGGAGGAAGACCAGGTCGGCGCAGCCAAGCCGTATTGCAAGTACGCCCACGGCGTGGAGACCCACGACAAGATCCCCTACTACGTCGAGCAAGCGATCCGGACATCGCTGTTCGGCCGCCCTGGCCCCGTCTACCTCGACATGCCAGCCGACGTGATCGACGGCCGGGTCGATGAAGACACCATCCCGACGGCGCCCACGGTGGGCGAGCCGCCCCGGACGCACGCCGAGCCCGAATCGGTCCGCCAGGCGATCGAGGTCCTGAAGGGTGCCGAGAAGCCCCTCGCGATCATCGGTAAGGGAATGGCCTGGGCCCGGGCAGAAGACGACGTGCGTCAGTTCATCGAACGCACCCAGGTCCCGTTCCTCGCGTCGCCGATGGGCAAGGGCGTCGTCCCTGACGATCATCCGCTGTCGGTCGGCGCCGCCCGATCGCATGCGCTGCAGGAAGCCGACGTCATCCTGCTGGCCGGCGCCCGGCTCAACTGGATCATGCACTTCGGCAAGCAGCCGCGCTTCAACCCCAACGTGAAGGTGGTCCAACTCGATTCGCATGCCGAGCAGATGAGCCACAACGTGCCGGCAGCGGTCAGCCTCCTCGGCGACGGCAAGTCGGTGATGGGCCAGTTCAACGCCGAGCTCGCCGACGACCCCTGGCGGTACGAGGCCAGCACACCGTGGCGCGACTCCATCGCGGACAAGATTGCCGAGAACGAAGCCGCTGTCGCAGGCATGCGCGACGACGACTCCTCGCCCACCAACTACTACCGGGCCTTTCGCGACATCGCCGACTGGCTGCAGCCCGACGACATCATCATCGGCGAGGGCGCCAACACGATGGACATCGGGCGCACCCAGATGCCCAACGTCAACGCCCGCCACCGCCTCGACGCGGGGAGCTACGGCACGATGGGTATCGGGCTCGGATTCGCCGTGGCTGCGGCGGTCTGCAATCCCGACCAACGCGTCGTGTCGGTTCAGGGCGACTCGGCCTTCGGGTTCAGCGGCATGGAGATGGAGACCATCTGTCGCTACAACCTCAACGTGGTCGTGGTGATCCTCAACAACAACGGCATCGGCGGCGGCGCTGCCGAACTGCCAGAGGACGGTCCTCCCCCGCCCAACATGTACCTGCCGTCGGCTCGCTACGAGAAGATCGCCGAGGCCTTCGGTGCCGGCTCGTTCTACGTCGAGGACACCGCCGACCTGCGGCCTGCGCTCGACGCGGCCGGTGCACTCGACGGTCCAGCGATCGTGCACGTTCGCCTCGATCCGGCCGCTGGCCGCAAGCCCCAGAAACACGGCTGGCTCACCCGGTAGCGACCCGTTCGGTCGAAATTCACGGCAGCACTGTCCCACCCCCTCGGTAACGTGCCCAACAGGTCGGGATGCCTCACCGCGTCCCGGCTTGCTTGTGGGGACCAGGGGGATTCGCGGGACATGGGGAACGGACACGAGGTGACGGACGCCGGCGCGCCGGTCGGCTTCCTCGACCTGCACGAGCGGGCGCTCGCAGCCGGGTGGTCGAGCGATCTGTGGGAACGAATCGTCACCCTGCGACCCGATCGCGGCGCCGTGGAGCAGTGGCTCGACTCGGGCTGGCCGCCTCCCGACGGCCTGGCCGAATGGGCGTCTGGCGAGGAGCGCTTCCTCACGGGCTCCCTCCACCGCCGCCTCGCGACCTGGGCCGACAACGACCTGGTCGCCGAGATCTACGCCAACTCGCCCGAGTCGGTGGGCGAGTGGCAGGTCACCGTCGAACACAGCCCGTACGCCTTCGCCCAGCTCCGACTGCAGGAGTGGGGCGCCACGATGGTCATCGAAGACCAGCGGATGGGCCAGGCCGCCATCTCGCGATCGATCCGGCGTGTCCGACTTCACGGTGAGCGGACAACCGTGATGGCGATCAGCGGAATGCGGGTTCATGCCGAGCACCAGGGAAAGGGCCTCAGCGGGGCGCTGCTCTTCTGCCCGGGTCTCGCCACGCTGCCATTCGCAGCGGTCGGCTACTGGTACGCGAGGCACGACAACTCGAGCGCACCTTGGCTCGCCGCGGTGGTCGAGGATCTCGAAGAGGGTCCCGAGGGGATCTCACAGGAGACCACCGACCTCATCGCCACGGTGTTCAACGCAGACGTCTCGGGCGGTCGCCGTTCGGACGTCGTCCGAACCGTTCGACGTGAAGAGCTCGCCGAGTGTGGGGACCTCATCGATCGGGTCAACTCCGGTCTCGACCTCAGCTCGCCAGCGACGGCCGACTACCTCGAGAACCGGCTCAACAGTTGGGGTCTCGGGCCGATCCCCGACATGTTCGACCCCGTCTACACCGAGGACGACTACCTGGTGGTCGAACGCGACGGTCGGATCGTGGCCTGCGGCGGCTTGTGGGACCGAGGCCGCAACATGCGTGAGCGCTGGCTGAATCCGGGCACCGGGGAGGAGCGCATCGTCGCCAACACAGCGCTGCTCGACTACGGATATGCGGCGGGCGCCGAGGCCGACATGGCGACCCTGATCCGGCACATGCTCGCTCAGACCTCGGAGATCCAGCGCGGGGCGTTGATCTTGCCGATCGAACACGACGCCGCACTGCTGAACGAGTTGGCTGATCTGAGCCTGCGTCCCGAGAGCCGCACGCTGCAGGTCATGCCGTTCACGATGCCGGGGATGGCCCCGGTCGACGGCAGCATCTCCCGCCCCGCCACCGACCTCGCCTACTGGTAGCTCCTGTGGCCGGCCGACACTCCGCGACCTACCGGCGCTTGGGCCGGTTCTTCCTCGGGTACAAGGGGCCCCTCGGGGTAGCGCTGTCGCTCGCGCTCGCCGCGTCTGTCGCGTTCGCGTTTCTCCCCTGGCCGATTCGGTACCTCATCGACGGCGTCCTGCTCTCCGACGAACTCGACCTCGCCGGCTTCGCCACGTTCGAGACCGCCACCGACGGCCAGAAGCTGTCGCTCGGGTACCACGCATCGACGAGCACCGGCGACACGATCTTCCGCTCGATCAACGACGCGCGGGCGATTCAGGAAGTGATGATCTTCGGGATCCAGGCGTGGGTCCTGCCGATCTTCCAGGTCACTTTGATGATCGTCCTGATGCTCGCCCTCGACGTGTGGCTCACGCTCGCGGCGGTGTGCGTCGGCCCGCTGCTCGTGCTGGCGATCCGCCGGCTGACCGGTCGGATTCAGACGGCCTCCGAGGTGAGTCGCGGTCACATGTCCCAACTGACATCGCTGATCGAGCAGACGGCGGGCTCGATCCGGGCTGTGCAGGTCTTCGGAACCGAACGCAACGAGGGATCCAAGTTCGACACGACGAGCAAGCAGTTCATCAAGGCCCAACTGCGCTTCCGCATGAGCGAACAGGCCCTGCAGGTCACCACGATGACCCTCACAGGGCTCGGCACTGCGCTGGTCCTCTACGTGGCGTCGCGCCGGGTGATCGATACCGCGCTCACCGTCGGCGCGCTGTGGATCTTCATCAACTACATGCAGCGCATCTACGAGGTGCTCCAGCAGAACATGAGCCTCTTTGGCGTGCTCCAGGACTCCATCGTCGGGGTCGGACGGGCGTTCGAAGTGCTCGACACAGAGCCGGACATCACCGACGCACCCGACGCGACCGAGGTCGTGGAGCCGGTGCAGCGGATCACCTTCGAGCGGGCATCGCTCGCCTACGACGACGGCGAACCCGTGCTGCGCGATCTCGACCTCACAGTCGAACGCGGCGAACGGATCGCGCTCGTCGGTCCGACCGGTGCGGGCAAGACGTCGGTCCTCAACCTGATCCCGCGCCTCTACGACACGACCGAAGGAGCCGTTCGCTTCGACGACGCCGACGTGCGGGACCTGACGCTGGTGTCCCTCCGGTCGCAGGTGAGTCTGGTGCCACAGGAGCCGCTGCTCTTCGCCACGTCGGTGTCGGAGAACATCCGGTACGGGCGGACCGACGCCACACCCGACGAGATCGAGGCGGCCGCCGTCGCTGCCCGCGCACACGACTTCATCAGCGCCCTGCCAGACGGGTACGACACCGACGTGGGCGACCGGGGGGCCAAGCTGTCGATCGGCCAGCAACAGCGCGTCGCCATCGCCAGGGCCTTTCTCAAGGACGCGCCGATCCTTCTCCTCGACGAACCCACCTCGGCGCTCGACCTCGGCACCGAAGCCGACCTCCTCGAGAGCATCGACGACCTCATGGCCGGGCGCACCGTTTTCATCGTGGCCCACCGTTTGTCGACCGTTCGCTCGGCCACCCGGATCGTCGTGCTCGACGGCGGTCGGATCGTGGAAGTCGGCCCCCACAACGAGCTGGTGACCGCGGGTGGCCTGTACAGCGAACTCTGGGACCGCCAGTTCGCCGTGTGACTCCGCCCAACGAAACGCGGGTCCTTATCGAGCGTTCAGTCAGCTACTAGAGTGGAGCGCGTTCTCCGACGAAGGAGCCGACATGGACGTGGCAGCTCTCCTGCGAGCCAAGGGCCACGGCGTGGTGGTGATCGACCCGGAGCGAAGCGTCGCCGACGCGGTCGCGCTGCTCGAGCAGTACGACATCGGCGCGCTCATCGTGTCGCCCGATCGCCTCACCGTGACTGGAATCATCTCCGAGCGTGACGTCGTTCGACGTCTCGCCCGCGACGGGCCGGCGTGTCTGGCCGACTCGGTCGGAGCGGTCGCCACCGCGGACGTGACGACCTGTGGTCCCGATGAGCTTGCGGACCGCGTGATGGTCACCATGACCGAGGGACGCTTTCGACACATGCCGGTGGTGGATGGCGGGCAGTTGGTGGGTCTCATATCCATCGGCGATGTCGTCAAGCACCGGGTCGCCGAGCTCGAACAGACCAACAGCCACCTCGAGACCTACATCGCCGGCGTCCCCCGCTGACTTCCGGGCACCTCAGCGCACGGACCTCCCCCTTTCGGGAGCGTGAGCGCCCGCTATCCGAGCGCTGGCGCGCCCGAAAGCGGGGACGGGGAGACCGACGGGGCTACGGGGTCGAGGCGAGTTGGGCGCGGGCGGCGTCGTGGATGACGGTGCCGTCGAAGAACGCGGGGTTGGAGGAGCCGTAGAGCTCCACCGCGTGCTCGAAGGTGAAGGCCCGGAAGTTCTCGCGGGTCAACAGACCGTCGTCCACCAGCTCCCACGCCTCCTCGAGCACCTCGGAGATGTCCGGCACGTCCCAGTGCCCGATGTCGCTCGAGAAGATCGCCTTGAGCTGCGCACCGAATGCGTTCAGCCGGGTGTCGAACGCCAGCGCGTTCATCCGATCGTCGGCCTCACACCCGAAGTAGAAGTTGCGGGTGAACGCATCGCGCAGCTCCTCGGGTTCGCTCACGCCCAGAGCGGCGAACTCGTCGATGAGGTGTGGCGGCTCCAGGTCGGTCCCCATCTCCGCCACCGCCGCTTCGACGCTCGCCTCCCCCGCGATCTCGAGCAACGAACCGCCCCGGTCGCGCAACAGCGACGCCATGAGCTCGCGGTCGAGATTCGACGGGTCGTAGTGGCGGATGTGGCCGGCTCGCCGCTTCTCGAAATGGCCGACGAGGTCGTTGTAGAGGTTGGACGCCCATCCCACGCCCCCTTCGAGGAAGGCGAACTTGAGCGAAGGGAAGCGGGTGGTCACCCCGCCGAGGAACAGCGCCTTGCAGATCGCCTCGCACGCCGAAGCGAAGGCCCCGATGTGGTTGTAGACGTAGTTGTTGACGGTCTGGCGGCTCCCCCACCCCTGGCCCCCCGAATGAAACGTCGGGCTGACCCCCAGCTCGACGCACCGCTGCCACACCGGGTCGTAATCGTGCTCGGAGTCCACGGCGAGGTTGTCGAACCACAGCGCGTACCGTCCGGCCCGTGGATCGTGCTCGACGGCGGCGGGGATGGGTCGCCGGACATGACCGGCCATCAGCACCGACCGGAACCCAAGCTCCCCGACCGCGTGGTCGAGCTCGGCGAGCGCTTCTTCGGGGGTGTGCATCGGGATGATCGCGTTGGGGATCAAGCGTTCGCCGAACTCCCCATAGACACGGTGGTAGTAGGTGTTGAACGCCCTGCACCCGACCTGGCGGAGCTCGTCGTTGCCGATCGCCATCGCGAACAGACCCAGCGTGGGGTACAGCACCGACACGTCGACGCCGGCCTCGTCCAGCCGTTCGTACATGACCTCGGGGATCACCGCCATGGCCCGGTCGATGGTGTTCGCCGACGGCACCCCCCACCACGGCGGCCGAATGGTCCGTCGCTCCACTCGGGTCTCTGGGCTCTGCTCGTACCAGTTGAAGTGACCGACCGGAGCGAGCTTGTAGCGCCTGGCGAGATCAGCCCCTCCGAGCTCTTCGAGGATCGCCCCAATCGCCGGGTGGTACTCCACGCAGTGCCCGTCCGCGTCGATGATCGGGTGGTCCAACTGCTCGCGAATTCGCGACGAACTGGTCGGTAGCCCCACGTGGCTCCTCCTCGAGGGTGCGGATCTCCCTATCATCGCCGAGCAGCCTCCGTCGCGGAGGCCCGATCCACCAGGGGGGTCCATGGCCGTCTTCAGCAGAGGCGATGTCCACATCCACTACGACACCTACGGCGAGGGCTTCCCGGTTCTGCTGATCGCACCGGGCGGGATGAGATCCGAGGTGTCGTTCTGGAACGGCACACCCTGGAATCCGATCACCCAGCTGGCCTCCGACTACCGGGTGATCGCCATGGATCAGCGCAACGCAGGTCGGTCCAGCGCACCCGTGGGCGCGGACCACGGGTGGGCCACCTACGCCGAGGACCAGCTCGCGCTCATGGACCACCTCGGGATCGACCGCTTCCACGTCGCCGGCATGTGCATCGGCGGGCCGTACATCCTCGGCCTGATCGACGCTGCGCCCGAACGGGTGGCGTCGGGTGTCGTGTTCCAGACGATCGGGCTCGACAACAACCGGGCCGCCTTCCACGACATGTTCGACTCGTGGGCGGTGGAGCTGCGAGGCGATCGGCCCGACACACCGGCGGGTGCCTGGGACTCGTTTCGAGCAAACATGTACGACACCGACAAGATCCTCTTCACAGCGGACGAAGAGTGGCTCGACGGCTGCCAGACTCCCCTGCTCGTTCTTCTCGGCCGCGACCTCTACCACCCCGAGTCGAGCAGCCGGACCCTCGCCGAACGCGCACCCAACGCGACGCTTGTCGAGGACTGGATCGAACCGGAGCACCACCCTGCCGCGATGGCCGCCGTGGAGAACTTCCTCGCCGCCAACACCCCCTGACCGCGGGGACGCCTCATTTCAGGGGTGAAGGAAGCCGTCGCCGAGCCGGTCCGCCGGGTCGGCGTCGAGGCCGAGATAGCGCGACCGCAGCTCGTCCCACAGGCTCAACCGGGTCCAGTCCGGCTCGTCGAGGATCTTCATCTCGTCGGTGAGGAACGGGTTGGGCAACAGCACGGTGATCATCTGGGCACCCTCACCGTTGAACAGCCGGAGCATCCAGGTCCGCGGAGCATCCTGGATCCACTGGCGCTGTAGCTCGACGCGGGCACACTGACGGCGGCGAGCGATGTCGGGACTGACCGGATTGTCCTGCGATCCCCGGTGCTCGCCGACGCACAGGTGGAAGTGCGAGTGCCCGAGATCGACGGTCATGTAGCCGTCGAGCATGCCGATCCGAGGCGGGGCCGTCGCCGCCAGCTCGAACACACCTCCCTGGATCAGTGGTCCGAAGCGCACCCTCTGCCAGTGCTCGACGAACACGAGGCGCATGATCTCCTCCGCCACCTCCCCTCCCCTCGGTACCCGGAACACCTCGAGGTCGTTCGGGTCCTGCTCGGTTCGCCACTCCGACGCACCGGCCGACAACTCGGCCCGGAGCTCGGAGCCGTGTTCGTCGAGAGTCGGAGGGCGCCGGTAGATCCCTGCCGGAGTCTCTGAGAACTTGATCGGGCAGCTGAGCTGAACCGTCGGTCGATGGTGGGGATGCTCGACCGTGACGAGCATGTCGCGCGCCGCAACGTGCGGGTCCTCCGCCCAGTCGCGAGCGGTCAGAACCGGCCCCACCGAGGCCCTTCCGCCGAGAGCAGCCACGACCTCCGCGTTGGTGAGCCCTCGGCTCCACTCCTCGATCGCCCCATCGACCAGCTCGCGATGTCGCCCCCTGGAGCGACCTTCGGCCGTGCGCTCGTCTGTCGCGAGATCGGGGCGGCCCATCGTTTCGCACAGCAGAACCCAGTGCGCATCGGTCGGTGCGGCGATGGCGCAATGGCCGTCGGCGGTCGGAAAGATCCCGAACGGTGTGATCCCCCCGACCGTGTTGCCCGACGGTTTGATGTCGCGCCCCGCGTAGCTCCACTCCATCTGCGATGACTCACACATCGACATCAGCCCGTCGACCATTGCGACGTCCACGAATTGGCCCTGCCCGGTGTCGCGGGCATGAACCAGCGCGGCCACCAGCCCGAAGGCACCGAGCAGCCCGGGGACGTAGTCACCGATGGCAACGCCGATGCGGGTGGGGCTGTCGGCATCGGGACCGGTCGACGCCACGAAGCCGCCCATCGCCTGCGCAACGACGTCGTAGGCCGGCCACTCGACGTACGGGCTCTCGGCGAACCTCGGATCGCCGAATCCCCGCACCGCCGCATACACGAACGCTGGGTTTGCAGCCCTGCAGGCGTCCCAGCCAACTCCCAGACGGTCGAGGACACTGGCGCGCATGTTCTCGAGCAGGCCGTCGCACGTGGCGACGAGCTGCAGAAAGAGCTCCCGGTCCGCGTCGAGGTTGAGATCGAGAGCGATCGACTTCTTGTTGCGGTTCCGGTTGGCGAATCGCCCGCCGTAGGCCCGGTCTTCGTCGTCGAGGGTGAAGGGACCCGCGTAGCGCACCAGCTCGCCCGTCGGTGGTTCGACCTTGATGACCTCGGCACCGAGATCGGCGAGCATCATCCCACCGAACGGCCCTGCCGCGGCATGGGTCACGTCGATGATCCGCACTCCCCTGAGTGGCCCGGACGGGCCGCTCTGCATCGCAGCGGCTGTCTCGTGTGCTCGCAGGTGATCGGTTGTCATCCACGAATGGTTGCCGATCCGCCCATTAGGTTCCAGGAGCGCTCCTGGAACCTAATCAGCTCAGGCTGTCGGCGAACCCTTTGATGTCGCGGATCGTGGCCCGATAGACGTCGGGCATCGCATCGAGAAAGAGACAGTCGCCGGCGTGACAGGTTCCGTTCACCGTCCGTGCAACAACGCTGACGCCGGCATCGACCAGCTTCCGATAGAAGACGAGCCCTTCGTCGCGCAATGGGTCGAGCTCGTTGACCGAGATCACGAACGGGGGCAGCCCTTCGAGATCGGACGTTTCGGCGTGGTACGGCCATGCCAGCGGGTTCGTCGCGTTCTCCCCCGAGGGGTCATAGGGCACCGTGAGCGCGGCCATCTGATGCTCGACGTTGAGGAAGTAGTTGTTGTTCTCCACCAGCGATCGAAGCTCCGGCGGCGGTGCGTGATACAGGTTCGAGATGTAGGGGCACTGGGAGTAGACGCCGGCGATCCCGTCGAGCCAGCCATCCTTCTTGGCCTTGAGCGCCGTGGCGATCGACAGGTTGCCACCGCCGGACTCACCGGACACCACGACGTGCGACACACCGAGCGCCGCCTTGTTCTCGATCACCCACTGCGCCGCAGAGGCACAGTCGTTGAGACCTGCCGGGAAGGGGTGCGGACCGAGCTTTCCTGCGCCATTGCGGAACTCCACGCCGACGACGACCAGCCCCGTCGCGGCGAGCTCGTCGCGCCACCTCTGGTACCCGGCGTTGGCTGCGGTGAGGATCACCATGCCGCCACCGTGGGTGTGGACGATGGCAGGGAGGGGCCCGTCCGCATCATCCGGTGTATGGATGTACAGGCTGATGTCGTTGCCGTCGACACCCCGGATGATCTCCGTCCGCGACGACACACCCTGCGGCGGTGGGGTACTCATGCTCAGCGCGCCGCCGAGCTGCTCGAAGCCCTCCTCGGCGACCATGCTCGCTTCGAGCTGTTCCTCGAGCGGAGCATCGGGTCCAACCGGTCCTTGTGGCGGGGCGACGTCGAGCCCGAGTGGCGCCATCGCTGCGAGCATCCGGGGATCGGCGCGCGGGTCGTCTTTCAGCTGCATGTTGGGATCGCCGAGACGGCCGGGGAGGACTGGAGACATGGTCGAACCTTTCGAGCGCGCCACACCAGATTGACAGACCGTTTCGACCTGCGTGGCCGTCAGCCGAAAGCGATGAGGCTGGGCTCGTAGTCCGTTGGGGCTTCGAAGCCCATCAGGTTGAAGACGGTGGCGGCAACGTTGGCCAGACCCGCGTCGTCCGGCACGTCGAGCCGATATTCACCTGCGTGCTGGGCATCGTGGATCACGAACGGCACAGGGCTCAGGGTGTGGCTCGTCTTGGGCGTCACCTCGCCGTCAGCGCCCTCGGTGTACATGACGTCGGCGTTGCCGTGGTCGGCGGTGAACACGAGCACGCCCCCGACCTCGTCCACTGCGTCGATCAGCCGTTCGAGACAGTCGTCGAGCACCTGCATGGCGTCGATGGTCGCCTTGAGGTCGCCGGTGTGGCCGACCATGTCGCCGTTGGGAAAGTTGATGCGGCCCGTTCGGTAGCGACCGGAGCGCAACAGCTCGATCGTGGCTTCGGTGATCTCGCGGAGCTTCATCGCTGGCGCGGTGTTGAACTCGACGTTGTCAGACGGGATCTCGATGTAGGTCTCCAGCTCCTCGTCGATGTACCCGCTGCGGTTGCCGTTCCAGAAATACGTCACGTGACCGAACTTCTGGGTCTCGCTCACGGCGAAGCTCGCGAGGCCCGAAGCGCAGACGAACTCCCCCATCGTGCGGTTGATCGCCGGCGGTGCGACGAGATGGTTCGCCGGTACGAGCAGGTCGCCGTCGTACTGCAGCATGCCCACGTAGAGAACGTCGGGGTGGCGCCCGCGGTCGAATTGGGCGAAGTGCGGGTCCTCGTAGGCCTGGCTGATCTCGATAGCACGATCACCCCGGAAGTTGAAGAGCACCACGGCGTCGCGGTCGCGCATCCGGCCCACCGGCTCACCGTCGTCGTCCACCACGACGAACTCGCCCAGGTACTGGTCGCCGTCGTCGCTCTCTGCGTACATCGTCTCGACCGCCTCAGCGGCGGATGCGAATCCCCGACCGATGCCGTGGGTGTGGCAGAGGTACCCGCGCTCGACCATGGGCCAGTCGGCCTCGTAGCGGTCCATCGTGATCGTCATGCGCCCGCCGCCGGAAGCGATCGCCGCATCGACGCCATCGATGCCATTGAGTTCGGCGATGACCGCCTCGGTCGACTGGAGGTATCCCAGTGCCGACCTGGGCGGAACGTCGCGGCCGTCGTGCAACAGGTGCAGGCGGATGCGGTTCACCCCGTCGGACACCGCGCGTCGCATCAACGCGTAGAGGTGATCGGTGTGCGAGTGGACGTTTCCGTCCGAGTGCAGTCCGAGGAGATGAAGCGTCGCGGAGCGCGAGCGTTGGACGAGCTGCCCCCACTCGTCGGTGTCGAAGATCGCGCCCGACGCGATGGCCTCGTTGACCAGCTTGGCCCCCTGGGCAAAGACGCGGCCCGCACCGAGCGCGTTGTGGCCGACCTCGCTGTTGCCCATGTCGTCATGGCCGGGAAGCCCCACTGCGGGACCGTGGGCCAGCAGCGTGGTGTAGAGACGCGACTCGCTGAGACGGTCCAGGGTCGGCGTCGCGGCCTCGGTCACTGCGTTCATCGGTCCGGCGGGCGCCACGCCCACTCCGTCGGCCACGACGACGACGACCGGTCCCCGCCGCCCGGCAAAAGAGGGGTGCGGGCGCAGTTCGAGAGACATCGAGCCGGAGTGTAGAAGTCCCCAATCGAGTACGGCGCGCCTGTCGGCCAGCCCGTCACCTCACGTTCACCGGCTGTTTGCTTCGTGCGCCTACCGTGGCCCGAATGGCTGTGCGTGTCGGCATCAACGGATTCGGACGGATCGGCCGGTTGACGGTCCGAGCGCTCGCCGAGCAACCCCATCTGCAACTCGTGCACGTGAACGACGCGCACGCCGATCCGGCAACGTCGGCGCACCTGCTCGAGTTCGACTCGGTGCACGGGCGCTGGGAAAACGACATCTCCGCAAGCGACCAGGGTCTGCAGATCGACGGCGAGTCAGTGAGCCACACGAGCCATGCAACCCCGGATGCAGTTCCGTGGGACGACGCTGGTGTCGACATCGTTCTCGAATGTTCGGGTCGATTCCGCACAACAGCACTCCTGGAGCCCTACTTCGAGCGTGGCGTGAGGTCGGTGATCGTCTCTGCCCCGGTCGCAGACGAGAGCGTCCTCAACGTCGTGATCGGCTGCAACGACGAGCTGTATGACCCCGCGGCTCATCCGATCGTGACCGCCGCAAGCTGCACCACCAACTGCCTGGCTCCAGTGGTCAAGGTTCTGCACGAGGGCATCGGGATCGAGCGGGGCGTGGTGACCACCATTCACGACGTCACCAACACCCAGGTGGTCGTCGACGCGCCTCACAAGGACCTGCGGAGAGCGAGATCGGCGCTCAACTCGCTGATTCCGACTTCGACCGGGTCGGCGACGGCGATCACGATGATCTATCCCGAGCTGGCCGGAAAGCTCAACGGCGTCGCGGTCCGCGTGCCCCTTCTCAACGCGAGCCTCACCGACGGCGTGTTCACGATGGAGCGCTCGACCTCGCCTGAGGAGGTCAACGCGCTGTTCGAGGAGGCGGCTCGCGGGGAGCTCGCCGGGATCCTGGGCTTCGAAACGCGACCGCTCGTCTCGGCCGACTTCACCAACGACACGCGGTCGGCGATCGTCGACGGTCCCTCCACGATGGTGGTCGACGACCGCCTCGTGAAGGTGCTCGCCTGGTACGACAACGAGTTCGGCTACGCGTTCCGGATGGGTGACCTGGCCGCAGTGGTGGCGGCCGGGCTCGACGGCGCGGCCTCCCCCGGGGCATGAAGCTCCGCAACTACGTCCTCGTCACCGCCGGCTACTGGACCTTCACGCTCACCGACGGGGCGCTCCGGATGCTGGTGCTGCTCCACTTCCACGAACTCGGCTACTCGGCCCTGTCCCTGGCATTCCTGTTCCTGCTCTATGAGTTCATGGGCATCGTCACCAACCTGATCGGTGGGTGGGCCGGCGCGCGGTCGGGCCTCAACCGCACGCTGGTGCTGGGACTCGGGCTACAGGTCATCGCACTCGCCGGCCTCACCTTTCACAGGGCCTCTTGGTCGGAGTGGCTGTCGGTGTGCTTCGTGATGGGGGTGCAAGCGCTGTCGGGCGTGGCCAAGGACCTCACCAAGATGAGCTCCAAGTCCGCGGTGAAGTTCATCGCCGGTGAGGGCGCCCTGTTCCGGCTGGTGGCGCTTTTGACCGGTTCGAAGAACGCCCTCAAAGGCGTCGGCTTCTTCCTCGGCGCCGCGCTCCTGGCGTGGATCGGCTACGACGCAGCTCTGTGGTCCATGGCGGCGACGATCGCGATCACCCTGGTGGCGGTGGCCGTTCTGATCGACGAGGACATCGGCCGCGCGACCGCGACAACACCCCTGCGATCCGTCCTGAGCTCGTCCACGGCGATCAATCGCCTCGCGGCCGCCCGATTCTTTCTCTTCGGATCCCGGGACATCTGGTTCGTGGTGGCTCTGCCGATCTTCCTCGACGAGACGCTCGGGTGGTCGTTCGAAGGCATCGGCGCGTTTCTCGCGGCGTGGGTGATCGGCTACGGCATCGTACAGTCGCTGGCGCCGAGCGTTCTCGGCGCGACCGGGGACCCCAACCGCGAGATCGCAGCCGCGCGCACCTGGGCCTTCGGGCTCACGGTCGTGTCCGCTGCGATTGCCCTGGGTGTGGTGCCCGACCGCACACAAACCGTCGCTGTCGTGGGCGGGCTGATCGTGTTCGGGGCGGTTTTCGCCCTCAACTCATCGATCCACAGCTACCTGATCCTGGCCTACAGCTACCGCGAGGACGTGAGCGTCGACGTGGGCTTCTACTACTCGGCCAACGCCGCCGGCCGCCTCGCCGGCACCCTGTTGTCTGGGCTCCTCTACCTCTGGGCCGGCCTCGACGGCGCGATGTGGGGTTCGGCCACCTTCGTCGCCGTGACGTGGCTCCTGACCCTCCGACTGCCGCTGATCGGAGAGCGGCAGCGCAGCCAGTGACACTCCCGTCCCAGGCGCGCTGACCGACCGCTACGTTGGCCCGGTGAAGGGGGACACACACCATGGGGGCCCGTAGCGGCGCGAACTACCTCGACGGTCTGGGAACCGATCGCGAGATCTGGATCGACGGCGAGCGGGTGTCCGATGTCCGTACGGACCCGCGCCTCGGTGGAGCCGCGCAGGCGATCGCCGAGCTCTACGACCTGCAGCTCCGCGCCGACCTCGTCGACGACATGACCTACGAGTCCCCCACAACGGGAGATCGCGTCGGCCTGTCGTTCATCGAACCGCGCTCGGTGGCGGATCTCGTGCGACGACGGCAGATGGTGAAGACGTGGATGGATCACACGTCGGGGATGTTCGGCCGGTCTGCGGACTTCATGAACATGATGGTCACCGGGCTCGCCATCGCCGCCGACGACTTCGACCGCGACGAACGGCCCTACGGCAGGTTCCTCCGGGAGTACTACGAGCTCATCCGCGAACGCGACCTGGTGCTCACCCACACGCTCGTCACCCCGCAATACGACCGCTCACGTCCGGTCGAAGAACAGACAGCCGATGTCGCCGCGCATGTTGTCAGCGAGACCGCCGAGGGATGGATCATCCGTGGCGCGCGCATGGTGAGCACCCTGTGCGCGCACTCCGACGAGATGCTCGTCGCGCCATCGAGCTATCTCGCCAACACCGAGGACGCCGCCCAGTACGCGTTCTGTTTCGCCCTGCCGATCGACACACCGGGAATGCGCTTCATCTGCCGGCCCTCGTTGACGCCGCAGGGCGCCGGCTCCCCGATGGACCACCCGCTCAGCCATCGCCTCGACGAGATCGACGGGATGGTGGTGTTCGACGACGTTCTCGTTCCGTGGGAGCGCACGTTCGTGTACCGCGATGTCGCCATGTGCAACGGGTTGTTCAACCGCACGGGCGCCATGGAACACGTGATGCACCAGTTCTCCACGAAGAACCTCGCCAAGGCGGAGTTCATGATGGGGCTCGCGTTCCGCCTCGCCGAGTCGACCAACGTCGACCAGTTCCTCCACGTCCAGAACATGCTGAGCGAGCTGATCGTGTTCGCAGAGCAGACGCGCGCAGCCCTCATCGCCAGCGAAGTGCAGGCCGAACCGGATCGCTTCGGCGTCTATCGGCCCGCTTCGATGCCCCTGTGGACCGTTCGCCAGAGCTTCCCCCAGCAGTTCCAGCGCATGTGCGAGATCATCCAGATCATCGGGGCAGGAGGGCTCGCCGCCGTCCCGTCCTATGCCGAACTCGACGGTCCACGAGGCGGCGATGTCGAGCGCTACTTCCAGGCGGCCAACCTCGGCGCGCGAGAGCGCGTCCGGCTTTTCCGGTTGGCATGGGACGCCAGCTCGTCCGGATTCGCCGGACGCCAGCAGCTGTACGAGCGCTACTACTCTGGCGATCCGGTACGACTCGCCGCCGCACTCTTCGACCTGTACGACCGCGATCGGTACACCGATCGCATCGACCGATTGCTCGACCGGCTCGAAAGCCAACCCACACCGGGCGTTCCGGGAGGCCGGCAGTGACCGAACGGTTGAAGGTGACCATCGGCGACGTCGAGCTGGCCAACCCGATCGTGTGCGGGGCGGGCGAGCATCTCATCGAGCCGTCCGGAGTCGAGGCCGCCATCGCCGCTGGAGCCGGGGCCGTCGTCGTGAAGTCGGCCAACGAGAGCGAAGCGGCCCGGCGCCAACTCGCCCACACCGACTACGCGCTGCTCGGCCCTGGCTTCGAACGGCTCGACTGGACCCACGATCGCATCGCCGATGCCAGCCTCCTGAATCGCTCAGGCCTGTTCCCCGGCACCCTCGACGAGTGGATCGAGATGACCGCTTCGCTGGTGGCAGCTGCAGGAGACACGGTTGTCATCCCGAGCGTCATCCCCGGCGATCCCGAGGTCGCGCCCGAGCTCTGTGGCCGGGTCGTGGCCGAAACACAGTGCCGGGTGCTCGAGCTCAACACCGGAGCGCCCCATGGGCGCGAGGCAACCGACGGTGCGATCACTCTCGTCACCGAGACCGACCGCCTCGCTGCGTTGGTGGCCGCTGTGCGCTGTGAGGTCGACGTCCCGATCTGGTTGAAGCTGACAAGCCAGACCGACGATGTCGCAGCGCTCGCCGCTGCGGCGTTCGACGCGGGCGCGGCGGCGGTCACCCTCATGGGTCGCCACATGGCGTTTCTCCCCGACCTCGACACGCAAGCACCTGTGCTCGGAACCTTCGCCGCGTACGGCGGGCAGTGGGCTTTGCCGCTCACGTGCAGGTGGCTCGCGCTCACCCGGGCGCTCGTCGGCCCCGAGCGACCCCTTCTGGCCACCAACGGCGCACGCACCGGCCTCGACGTCGCGCGGTTCCTTCTCGCCGGAGCCTCCGCTGTCCAGATGAACACGGCGGTGTTCGCAGGCGGGTTCGGAGCAATCACCGACGCCATCGCTGAGCTCGACCGTTACCTCCTGGATCATGGCGACACGGCGTCTGCGCTGATCGGACGGGCGGCCGATCGGATCGGCACCTACACCGACCAGCCAGCAGATCCGCAGGCATGGCAGCGTTTCGTGCCCCAGGAGTCCCGCCCTGCGACCTCGACGAGGAGCGACCGATGAGCGCCGACGATCCCCCATCCGGCCAGGCCCCATCCGACAATCCCCCATCCGACAATCCCCCATTCGGCAGTGCCCGTTTCGACAATGCCCCACCCGACATGACGGTCTTCGACGGCGAACGGTCGGCCGCCGGCTACCGGATCAACAAACTCTCGGCGAGCCTGATCGATCCCGAGAACCGCACGGCGTTCGTGGCGGACGAGGACGCCTACTGCCGTCGCTTCGACCTGACGGACGACGAACGGCGGTTGATCGCCGACCGCGACTGGAACGGCGTCGTTGCGGCGGGCGGCAACATCTACGTCTTCCTGAAGATCGCTGCGACGATCGGCTCCAACCTCATCGAGGTCGGAGCCGAGATGCGCGGCGAGACCGTCGAGCAGTTCATGGCGACCCGCCCGATGCACGGAGGAGGGTGATGGCTGAGATCGTGGGCGGGATCGGAGTGAGCCACGCACCCTCGCTCGCTCGGGCGTATGACCAGGGGCTCGGCGACGAGCCGGACTGGAAGCCGGTGTTCGACATGTTCGAGCCCGCCGCCCAGTGGCTCGCCGACCTCGCTCCCGATGCACTCGTCGTGGTCTACAACGACCACGTCAACCGCTTCTTCTTCGACGCGTACCCGACATTCGCGCTGGGCGTCGCCGGCGAGTACCACCAGGCCGACGAGGGCTGGGGTCATCGCCCGCTTCCGGACCTCGTGGGCGATGCCGCTCTCGGCTGGCACGTCGCTCGTTCAATCGTGGCCGATGAGTTCGACCCGACGATCTGTCAGGAGATGGACGTCGACCACGGCATCTACTCGGTACTGCCGTTCCTCGCGCCACCGCCGTGGTCGACACCGATCGTCCCGCTCGCCGTCAACGTCATCCAGCATCCGTTGCCGACGCCACGGCGCTGCTACCGGCTGGGTCAGGCGATCGGCCGGGCGGTCGACAGCTACGACTCAGACGCCCGCGTCGTGGTGATCGCGACAGGCGGGATGAGCCACCAGCTACACGGATCCGACTTCGGGCACCTCGCCCCGGACTGGGACAACGAGTTCCTCGACCGCCTCGAAGCCGACCCCGACTCACTCTGCGATCTCGATCACCTGGACTACATGCACCGTGGCGGTGCCGAGTCGGTGGAGGTGATCATGTGGCTCGCGATGCGCGGGGCCATGGGCGAACGGGTCCGGCGAGCCCATCGTGCCTACGCCGCCCCGATGCTCACCGGCTACGGGCTGGTGTGCTTCGAGCCCGAGCGACCCTGAAGCTCAGC